>ERZ794982.60-NODE-60-length-79547-cov-13.612980_pt1 | contig 79547 bp, 72 predicted proteins | sample MGYA00433071_ERZ794982 | MGnify/ENA primary metagenome ERZ794982 (study PRJEB30140, sample SAMN00862574) | bioreactor metagenome | study: EMG produced TPA metagenomics assembly of the Bioreactor inoculated with sediment Metagenome (bioreactor metagenome)...
TTCTTTAACACAAATTGCTGATAAAGCTATGTCTGAGCAATCTAATATTTTAGATATTGTGAAAACAAAGCTAGTTCAAGCTGCAACTGATACAACTTCACAAGAAGGTAGAGCAGCAATTGGTAAAGATGTAAAAAAATTACTAGACCAATTAGATAATATTGCTAAGCAAACTAACTACAATGGTACAACACTATTGCAAGCATCTGCTGCTGGTACAGGTTCAGCAACATCACTTACATTTCAAATGGGTGAGAAGTTAGCTGATACTATTAAAACAACAGCTGGTGTTCAAGCAAATGCTATTGGACTTGGAGTTAGTGGATTAAGATCTGCAGCTGGTGCTGGTACATCTGCTGGTGGATTTGATGCAGCTGGTGCTAGAGGTTTTATGACAACAGTTGATAGTGCTATTAACACGCTAAATGGATGGAGAGCAGACTTCGGTTCTACTCAAAACCAATTAGAATCAGCTATTAGAAACCAAATGACTCAGCAAACAAATATTAAATCTGCTGAATCAGTTATTAGAGATGTTGACTATGCTGCTGAAAGTTCTAATTTTAATAAACAGAACATAATTGCACAAGCTGGTACTTATGCTATGAGTCAAGCTAATGCTTCTCAACAAAATGTACTTAGATTACTTCAGTAGTCTATAATAAAATTGTAACTTTTATCAAATTTTTAAAGGGCTAGATTTTATTCTAGTTCCCTTTAAAATAATAAGCCTAAGAATAAGTTTTGTTATTTTAATGTAAAATTAAACTATCTTACAATAAGGCTTTATATGCAAGAAGAACTAGATAATTTAACTCAAACACTTTTTAATTTATATTTAAAGAATATGGAATTTTTAGAAAAAAAACATCCTAATACTTATAAAAAAGTACAAAAACTATCAAAAGATATTGAAGAACAAAATCATAAAGAAAGATACACTTTAGAGTATATAAAAGAAGGTGGTTATTTTGATATTTTTGACCACACAAAAGATAAATTTCTTTATGATTTTAATAGCTATGAAGAAGCAGATAAAAGAGCTGAGTTAACTAATTTTACAAAAGATAACTCTTTAGATTTATTAAGAATTGATCCACGAAATAAAAAACTAGCCATTATGCACTCTTTAGGAATTGTAGCAACATTGGCTAATTATATAAATCATAAAGTTGATTTTACAAATGTTACTTTCTCAAAAATATATAAATTTATCTTTATTGGTGTTGGTGCTGGAGTTCACCTAAATGAAGTCTATAAAAAAGTAAACTCTATGAATACTTTGATAATTGAGCCTGAACTTGAACTTTTTAGACTTACTTTATTTACTACTGATTATACAGTTTTTGAACAAGGAAATAAAAAATTATTTCTATCAATTTGTGAAACACCAATACAAAGAGAAAAAACCATTGAAGAGTTCACCCATCATCACAACTATATGAACTATAACATCAAGCACCATCTTTTTTGGATAGATTATAAATATATTTTAGATGAACTTATTAGTTATTACTCAACTAACCATCCTGCATCTTTTCCTTTTGGAGTAGTTTTAAAAGTTCTTTATAGAACTATTAGATTTATGAAAGATAAAGAGAAGTTCATAAAAAAGCAATTAATAAAAGATACGTTGCCCTTAAAAAATAAAAAAGTACTAATAATAAGTGCTGGTCCATCTGTTGATAATCATTTAGAATGGATAAAAAAATATCAAGATAGATTTGTAATTGTTTGTGTTGATGTGATCTTAAAAAAATTAGAAAAAAATAGTATTGTACCTGATATAGTAGTCTCTATTGACCCCTCACCTGAATGTGGAAAATTTCTTAAAACAGAGGATAAGAACTTCTTAAAAAATAGTGCTATTATCTTCCTTTCTCAACAAGAAGAGAGTGTATTAAAAAAAGTAGAGCATTTAAATTATTATTTTTCACAAGTATATCCTGTATGTGAAGAGTTAGGATACTCTTTTTCTCTTCCAAATGTTGGTACTTTCTCATTTGCCATGTCTGTATTTTTAAAAGCAAATGAACTATATTTAGTTGGAAATGATGCAGCATTTAATCAAGAAACAGGAGATAGATATGCAAGTGATAGCTCACATGAAATATCTGATCTTATAGAAGAAAAACATATAATTGATGATAATATAGTTTCTGATTATGATATTTTAGAAGTAAAAGGAAATTTAAGAGAAAAAATAAAATCAAATAGAACTCTTTTGACTTTTAAAAGAGACTATGAGTTATTTATCCATAGTTTAGATGAAGAAACAAAAAAAACTTTAAAAGCTTATAATCTATCAGATGGTGCATTTATGGAAGGTCTTATACCTTTAGATATAAAAGATATTGACCTACAAACCCTAGAAAAAAAAGATTTTAATGTAAAAGAGATTTTAGATAATATAAGTTGTACTGTAGAAAATATTGATTTTGAAGATGATGCAAAAATATTAAGTGGAATAATAACTAAAGTTAATAAATTTAAAAAAACAAAAATCTCTTCAAGAGATGATTTCTTACAAAAAAAACTAGATATTATGATTTGGATTTTACAGCAAAAAAAACATATGAGTAACGCTATGTTTGCAAATGTATTTTTAAAATATATTGAGTTAGTAGATATTTATGTAAACTTCTTTTTAAACTTAAAACAAAACCAACTATATACTCAAAAGAATTTATCTGAAGTTAAAAAATACTGGTGTGATTCTACTATTTTAGTATTAAAAGATCTAAAAGTAATAATAAATCAAGAATAGTTATTCTTGATTTTTTATTATTCCATACAATTTTATATCTAAGTACTTTCCATTTTTAAATATTGCTTGTTTTAAAATACCTTCTTCTTTCATATGAAGTTTTTTTGCAAGTTTTTGCATTGAAATATTTTCTTGACTTGTTCCACAATATATTCTATGTAAATTTAAACTATTAAAAGCATGTTCTATAATCAACTTTGATGCTTCACAAGCAAAACCTTTTCCATGATACTTCTTTTCTCCCATGATAATTGCAAACTCTGCATTAGAATCAATAAAGTTTATATTTTGAATACTTACATTACCAATATGTTGATTGTTATCTTTTAAACAAATAGCAAGAACAAGATTATTATTTGAGGAATTAATCTTTTGTATATACTCTTGTGTTTTTTCTTTAGTATTTACAAATCTATGATGTGCATTAAACTTACATACTTCCTCATCATTTAGCCAATTTACATAATTTGTATTTGCATCTTCTATACAAAGTGGTCTTAAATATAATCTTTGCGATTCTAAAAATTTACTTTTCATATGTATTCCTTAATATGGTTTCTAATTGTGCTTTTGTTTCTAAAATATCAACATTTTCAATTACATCAATTCTTTCTTTTGCATCAATTTGCAAACTATATGTTTGTTTATTTAACAATAAAGATTCCTTGAATACAGAAGAGTCTATACCAAATACTATTTTACTATTGTATAAAACTTCATGTATATCAAATCCACCTTTATATATTTTAACAAAAGAGTATTTTTTTAATATTTTATCAAACTTTTTCATATCTTCTGCAGGATGAAATTTAATAAAAAGTATAATATCTAAGTCTACACTAGATATTGCATCTAAAAGATTAATTATACTATCATACTCTGTAAAGCCAAACTTATCTCCATATAGTTCATATATATATTCTGATAAAAAAAGTGCGTATTTACCTCTATTTTCAAGTATTAAATTATTTGATGTTTTTAATTTTTTAGCATAAAAGACCTCTTTTATATATTTTAAATACAAATTTTCATGAAATTGTATTCTTTGCTTAATATCTTCATTGATTAATTCTACTTTATTATCATAATAAATAATATCAGGTAAATACTTTCTATCTATAAATTTATTATTAATAGAAAATCTTATATTTAAGTTTAAAATTGAATCTAAAAAACATTTTACTTTTAATCCTAGTTTTTTTGCCTCTATTAATTTTTCTATTTCATAATCAGAGTGAATACCAGATGTTCCAATAATAACAATATCATCTTTTTTAAAAATATTTTCATTTTCATCAATCAAAAAAGAAATATGTCTTTTAAATATTTTTAAAGCAGGACCTTTAGGATAACACTTTACAATGTAACCTTTTTCATGCATATAATATGCATAAGCCATGGTCAAATTAGCTCCTCCTGCATCATAGGAAAAGAGTTTTATTTCACTATTTGAGTTCATCTAAATTTTCACAAACTTTTACATAAGCATTAATTACATCTTTTACATCTTCTTTGCTTAAAGGACTTCTAGTAAAATCATGTGTCCACAAAGTTTTATAATGAAATTTTTCTACATTTGGACAAATTCCTTTTTCATATGAAATTTCATCTTTAAAAGCAAAGTTTTGTTTATTATATGCAATTTTATTTTGAAACATAGGAAGTAAATAAATAGGTTTTACATAACCTTGTCCTATTGGTACACCTTCATTTTCTCTATCTTGCACTGCTTCTAGTTCTGCTTTTACAGCCATAATAAATTTATCTCTTGAAACTTTTGCAATATCTTCTAAAAACTCAAATGCTTGCACATAATAAGAGTGTGTTCTATTTTTTAATTTTGTTGTCTTTATAAAAGGATATTTTCCTAAAGCCTCATCATACATTTTTGCATACTTTTGTCTTACTTCTAGCTCACTTTGTAGTTTTTTTAACTGCTCTATTCCAATGGCTGCTTGAATTTCAGTCAATCTAAAATTAAAGCCTAGCATATTTGAAAGTTGTGTTTCACCTTTATTTTCTACAACTGATTCTGCATGATTTCTAATTAGTTGCATTTTATTAGCTAAATCATCACTATTTGTAACACAAACTCCACCCTCACCTGTATGAATATGTTTATGATAATTTAGACTAAAAACTCCAATATCACCAAGAGTTCCAACATACTTTTCATCATATTTTGCGCCTGGAGCTTGTGCACAATCTTCAATTACATATAAATTATGCTCTTTTGCAACTTCTTGTATCTCTTTCATATTAGAAGGACAACCAAAAATATGTACAACAACTATTGCCTTAGTATTTTTTGTAATAGCTTTTTTTAAGGATTTAATACAAAAAGAATAAGTATTAGCTTCCAAGTCACAAAATACAGGAGTTGCATTCCAAAATAAAGGAGCACTTGCGGAAATTGACATTGAGTATGGTGAAACAATGACCTCATCACCAAGACCAATTCCACAAGCACCTAAGGCTGTTATTAAGCCAGAAGTATTTGAATTTACAGAGATACTATGTTTAATATTAAAATATTCACTCCAATCTTTTTCAAACTCTTGAACTTTTTCTCCCCCATAAAAATCTTCATGCCAAGCACCTAAGTATTTTGATAAAATACCTTTTTTCATAACTTTTACAACTTCATCAATTTCATTTTCATTTATATTATTATATCTAGGAAACAACTTTGTTCTTATTTTAGTTCCACCATTAATAGCTAATTTTGGCATCTATTTTCCTTACTATTTAAAATATTTGTTATAAATTCTAAGTTTTTTAGTTCATTTTTAAAAGAAGCGCAGTTTTGTCTATTTTGTTTTATTTGTAAAAATATTTCATCATAAACATTATAGATTAGTTTTTCTGAGATTTTTTCTTTTTTGTAAGCTTCTTTATCTATAAACTTATATCCTTTATACTCTATGCTATCTACAATTTTTTTATAATAAATTGTTTGTTCACTATTTATATAATTTACAACTTGATTATCAAAATAAAGAGTTAATTCAATAATATTGTATTTTGTATGATCTAAAGCAATAAAATATATAGGAATAATCTTCTCATCATATTTAATCTTAAAAAAGACATCATAGGATTTATCTTCATCATTAAAACCAATTGTTTCATCAAGTATTTTTATATCTAATAGTTTTGGATTAGAGAATAAATAGTTAATCAAATCAATAAAATGTGAACCATTATTTTTTAAACCTTTCACATAATTTAAAGTAATTTTTTGTAAATTTTCTAAACTTCTATTTTCAATACTATCTTTTAATCTTTTTATTGGCTCTTGGAATCTTCTAGTATAATTTACAACTATTTTATCTTTGAAAAAATCATCTAAAATCTCATACTCTTTTTTATTTGAAAAAAGAGGCTTTTCCATCAAAAACTTTTTTATACTTTTATGATTTTTAAAACTATTTAATATTTTAAAGTGAGTATTAGTAGGTGTAGCAACAACTAAAATATCAATATCTTTTTTATCAATTAATTTTTTATAATCATTATAAAAAATAACATCATTGTAAAACTCTTTTACTTTTGATAAATTTTTTTCATCTATATCTACTACATATTTTAATTCAAACTCTTTATGTAAATATATAGCTTTTATATGTGAATATGCAGTTTTAGAGTTTTTATCATAATCAAAAAGTAAAGAGATATTACCAAGTCCAATCACTGCAACATTCAACATTAACTTAGTCCTTTTCTTTTTATACTACTATTTATTTGTAATAACTTAGGGTTCTTTCTTACATAAGATATCATCTCTTCAATAGTAAAATAATCATTTTTAAAATGATTCATTATCTTAGTTATTATTTCATAATCTTCTTTTGTATCTAAAGTTACAGATAACTCGGGGAAATATAAATTTTTTGGTGCTTCAATATTATAAGTTTTAAATCGCTTTGTAGTATAAAACTCAGGAGTTACATGCTCTATATCCATAGAAGTTAACTCTTTTTTTGATACTTCTTGCAATGCTTTTAAAGAGTAAACTTGAATAGACATCCCAACAGGAAATGTACTTTTTATGCTATTACTTACATAATCATAGTCATTGTTTAAATAAAACTCAATAGCCTCATCAATAAGTCTTGGTTCAATAAAAGGGCAATCTCCTGTTAACTCAACAATTATATCTGTTTCAAATTTTTCATGGGCTTGTAAAACTCTTTGGAAAACATTATTTTCACTTCCTCTAAAATATTCAACATTTTTCTTTTCACAAAGCTTTATTATTCCATCATCTTCTTTATTAATTGTAGTTGCAACAATTATTTTATTTACAAGTTTACATTTTAAAACTCTATTTATCATTACTTCTAACACTGTACTATTTCCAAGAGGTTTTAAAACTTTTTTTGGTAATCTTGAAGATGTCATTCTAGCTTCAATAGATACATTAATATTCATAATAGCCCTTTATTTTTGTAATAAAAACATTTGATCAATTAAATTTTTATCATCAGTATATGAAACTTTTAATTCATCTAATTTTACTAAATCTTTTTTTCTTTCTTTATAAAGTTTCATAAAATCTGCTTTCCACATCAAATTTTTATTACCTTGGTACATCAAATCAGTATATTCTTCTGCATAATACTCAAATCCCCAAATATAAGAGTTTGTTACTCTATATATCTCATCAATTGCAAAATTTATAGCTCTTTCTTGAATCTCTATTCCATAAAGATTTTTAAATCCCATACTTTGTAGATGCAATAATTGATTACCAATATTTGTACCTACTTCTAAGATTTTAGCATCTTTATTTATATTTTTTAAAAATCTATTATTTAAATCTGTTCTTGAAAGTGTATATCTATTTTCATAAAACTCATCTAAGTGTTTTGGAGTATAAATATTTCTTTGAAGATACTCTTTACCAAACTCATCTTCCCAAGTTTGTCTTTGAAAGTTTTTTTCCATAAAGTATTCCTAATTTCTTTTGATTTACGGGATTTCCTGAAAAGTGAACTACATATATAGCTTTTATATTTTTATTTTCTAAAAGAAGTTTTTCACATAAATCTAAGTTTATATTCCCATCTTCACAAATATCTACAAATACTGGCTTTGCTTTTGCATAAAGTATTGCATTTGAAGTTGCTAAAAATGAGTTTGGAGTAGTTAATATTAAGTCATTTTCATTTAATAAAAGTAAAGAACTTATATGTAAAGCAGCAGTAGCATTTGAGACACAAACACAATATTTTGAGTTTGTATAAGAACATAGTGCTTTTTCAAACTCTTTTACTTTTGGTCCAGTAGTTAAAAAATCACTTTTTAATACTTTTACTACCTCTTTTATATCATCTTTTTGGATTGTTTGTTTTCCGTAATAAATCTTTTTCATTATATATCTTTATGAAACTTTTTTAAACTATTAGCTTTATTTCTTATCAAAATATTTCTTCCTATAAACATAATATAAACCTTAATATTTTTTATCTTTTCTCCAACAGAAACCATGAGATATCATCTTGTTGAAAATTATTGTCTCTATGATATGTAAAACCATAATCAACTAAGTGCAAATTTTCATACTTATCAAGTAATTCTCCTGCAAAATCTCTTTTAAATAATTTTCCTTCATGCCCTCTATAATTCACCTCAACAGGAGTAGGATTATAATACTCTGCTATTAAAATATATCTATTTGAAGCTTTATAAAGTTTCTCATATACCATATCTAAATACTTTGGATTAATATGAATAAGAACTGTTTTAATCAAAACAAGATCCCATGTTTTAGAAGTTTCAAACTCTAAGATGGATTCATGATAGATATTATTTACAAAATCTAATTTTTTTAATTCTTCTACTGCTTGATTATTAATCTCTATTGCATTAATATCAACTTTATTAAAAAGTTTATCAAGGGCATGTAGATTTAAGCCTATATTTGCACCAAACTCTATAATAGAGGTAATATTTGAGCATTTTCTTATAATATTACTAAAAAAATTAATATTGTTTTTTATTAATTCTTTTCCATTTCTTTGAATATACTCTTTCCCCCACTCAGAAGAAGCCCAAAAGTTTTCTTGTTCAGTTTTATAATTCATACTGCTCCTTTTATTCTTTTACTTGTTTTTGTTTTACTGATTCATTTATTTTTGATATATAACTATTTTTTTCCAACATAGTAATTAAATCTTTGTAGCTAAAATCTGTTTGATTATTAAACTTTTCATATACCTCTTGTATAGCTTCATAATCTTTTTGTTCATCAAGAGTTAATCTATATATTGAATTATCTTTATTCTCTTCAAAGCTTCCTATTTTATAACTATCTTTATGTGATAAATAAATATAAGGAGTTACATGCTCTTTTTCAAAATCTTCCTTTGCATTTATATACATATATTCTAATAATTCAAAACTAAAAACTTCCACATCTAAACCAACAGGAACAGTACGATTGATTCTATTAGAAACATAATCATAATCTCCATTAATATACATATCAATCACTTTTTCCATCATAGTACAATCAATTAGTGGACAATCAGAAGTAATTCTAACAATAATATCTTTTTTTGTAGCTGCAAACTCTTTTGCACTATGATAGTATCTTGAAAGGACATTATTAACACTTCCTTTTGAAACTTTAACATCAATTTTTTTACATAATTCAAGGATTGGGGTTTCACTTCCATCATCAGTAGTAGCAATAATTATATTATCTTTATACTTATTTAAACGCTCAATAACAACTTCTAAAACTGTTTTTCCACATAGAGGTAATAATACTTTTTTAGGCAATCTTGTAGATGTCATTCTTGCTTGAATTATAATAAATAAATTATTTTTCATCACTACTCAATAAAGAATAAAATAAAGAGTTATGCCATTTATTATCATACCAGTAAGTCTCTCTAAACTCACCCTCAAAGGTAAATCCTAAAGTATTAAAAAACTCTTTTTTTGCATTATCAATACTATATATTTCAGCCCAAAGTCTATGAAGATTTAAAACTGAAAAAGCATACTCTTGCATAATTTTAGCAGAATCAATGGCATAAACCTTATCAATATAAAGGTTATCATATCCTAAATAAATAGAAAAATCAGCACTTCTATTTACCCAGTCAATATAACATAATCCACAAGCTCCCATAAGCTCATTTGTTTCTAAATTAATAATAGAAAACATTTTATGAGTAGAGTTTTTATCAATAATAGATTCATACCACTTTTGCTGATTGATACTATTAATCTCATTTGTTTCTCTAAAAAATTTTCTTAATTCTGGATTGTTTCTCCATTGCATAAGTTTTGGAAGATCTTCTTTTTCAATGGCTCTTAATCCAACATGGTTTCCTTTAAGCATTTTTAATATCACTCCATTTTAATTCTGATCCTAATACCAAATCATTATTTAAAGTTTTTCCTAATATCTCATAAATATCACATGGTAATATTGCACCTTTAGGTGCAGGTCTTAAAGCTTCAATCATATCTTCTGTTATAGTTTCACCAGCTTTTAAATCTTTACTTGCTCTTAAACATCTTCTTTGCAAGATATGAGTCTCTTTTTCATTATCTTCTACTTTTTTTATTGAATCACCAAGTGCATATTCAAGCTCTCTTGTCCTGTCAACCATCTCTTTCCAAGTTTTTGGATTCATAGAAAATTTATGATCAGGTCCTTCAAGATTATTATTATCTGTAAAATGCTTTTCTATTACCTTTGCCCCAAGTGCCACAGCTCCTAAAACTGTTGTATGACCTAAAGTATGATCAGATAAGCCCAATATAGCATTAGGAAACATTTGTGCATATGCTTTTAATACATTAAGTTGAATATACTTAAAGTTTTCATTATTTGCTGTGTAGTTAGTATTACATTGCATTAAAACTATATTTTTATTTATCTGTTCTATTTTAGTCATTAAATTGATTACTTCATCTATTTTTGAAGCTCCAGTGGCTACAAGAATAGGTTTTTGATATTGTGCCATTTTCATAACTATATCATGAAAAGTTATATCCCCTGAGCCAACTTTATAAGCAGGAACATATTTATTAATATCTTCAATCTCTTTTATATCATAAGGAGAAGTGAAAAAATCGATATTAGCTTTTTGGCAAGTCTCATATAGCGTTTGTGTCCAAGATAAAGGAACTTCTGCATCTTTATAAACATCATAAACTGATTTTTTCCAAGTTTTTTGATGGCTTGATTTTGAACCTAAATTTTTAAAACCATAATCACTTACAATAGTTTTTGCTTTAAAGTGTTGAAATTTTGCAGCATCTGCACCAGCTTCTTTGGCCATGTAAATTAACTCTTTTGCTTTTTCTAAATCTCCATCATGATTTGCTGCAATATCAGCTATAAAATATGTTTTAGAATTATGAGAGATTTCACTTTCTCCAATTTTAAATCTATTATTATTCATTTATTTTTCCTTTTAAGAAATCTTGATACAAAGAGTTTAAAGTATCATCTATACTTGGCATTTTCATTTTTAAGTCGTTTTCAATTTTGGAAACATCTAGCCCTAAGGTTAATGCTCTTTTTACTGAAACATTATTATTATCTATTTGACTTTTTTTTACATGCTTAAAATCAAGATTAAATTTTTTTGCAGTTTTTAATCCAAAATCATACTTATTTATATGCTCAGAAGATGTTATATTATAAATTCCAATTAAATTATTATCATAACATTTCAATAAAATATTACCCAGTAAATTAGTACAAATAGGTGAAGTATAAAAGTTTGAATATAAATGAATACTCTCTTTATTTAGTAAACCATAAAGTAACCATTCAAAAAATGTTTTTGTTTTTTTCCCTCTAAATCCTAAAATATTTGTTCTTACTATTAAACTATTAGAATAAATTTTAGGTATCTCTTTTTCTGCTTCATATTTTGTTAAAGCATAATTATTCATTATTTGTACACTATCTTCTTCTGTATGCAGTTTTTTATTATCATTAAAATAGTGATCAGTAGATATATGTATATAATAAGAGTTATATTTTTTTGCTATATTTGCTAAACTTATAGCAATATCATAATTTGATAATCTAGCTAAAGAAATATTATTTTCACAATTTTCAAGATTTACTAAAGCAATGCAATTTATTACTATATCAGGTTTCCAGTTATCAAAATGACAATTTACTTCTTCTTCTAGTTTAGAATAATCAATTACATGATTATTTGCTTGTCTTTTAGAAAAAACTCGAGAAAAAGATTTAATGTCATGATTTTTATACAGTTCACATAAAGTAGAACCCAATAAGCCTGTACTTCCAAAAATTGCAATTTTCATTTTAAAACCTATACATTTTTAATCAAATTTAAAAACTCTTCTTTATTAAGCCATTTGTCATTATTTCCTGAATTATATTCAAAACCTTGGCTAACATGCGTTCCAACTTCTCCTAATTTATTTTCACTAAAGTTTGTTACATTTGTAAATTTTATTGTTGGAGTTATTACATAATGGTCATCAAACTCATATGTTAAATGGGAATCATCAGCTGGACACATTATTTCATGAAGTTTTTCACCTGGTCTAATTCCTACTATTTTATGAGGTAAAGTAGGTGCTAAGTATTTAGCTAAATCAACTATCTTAATTGATGGAATTTTAGGTACAAAAATCTCTCCACCATGCATTCTTTCAAAGTTTTTAAGTACGAAGTTCACTCCATTTTGTAGTGTAATTATAAACCTTGTCATTCTTTCATCTGTAATTGGAAGCTCTTTTGCATTTGAATTAATAAGTTTTTGAAAATAAGGAATAACAGAACCACGACTACAAACAACATTTCCATATCTTACTACTGAAAATTTTGTATCTTGCTCGCCAACTAAATTATTTGCTGCTACAAAAAGTTTATCACTTGCAAGTTTTGTTGCACCATATAAATTCACAGGATTAGCTGCTTTATCAGTAGATAGTGCAATAACTTTTTTTACTTTATTTTCAATTGCTGCATCAATTACATTTTGTGCACCATTTATATTTGTTTTAATACACTCCATTGGATTATATTCTGCAATTGGCACATGCTTAAGTGCTGCTGCGTGTATCACATAATCAACATCTTTAAATGCTTTTTTTAATCTATCTGAATCTCGAACATCACCAATAAAATAACGCATACATTTATCATTGAATTCTTGTTCCATTTCATACTGCTTAAGTTCATCACGAGAATAAATTATAATCTTATTAGGTTTATATTTTTCCAAAATAGTTTTTGTGTATTTTTTACCAAAACTTCCAGTTCCGCCTGTTATTAAAATATTTTTTCCATTAAACATAATACAAACCTTAATTTTTTACTCTATTTTACTTAATATTTTCTTTATTATAGTTAATCTACTATCCAATTATTAAAATTAAATAAATTTAATAAAAAATCTTACAATTTGCAATAAAAATATGTAATTTATTTTTTTTTTGCTAAAATCACATATAAATAAAACGAAACTCTAAAATTAGGATAAATAATGGATGATAATCAAAAAAAGTCACTTGATTTAGCAATTAAGCAAATTGATAAAGCTTTTGGAAAAGGTACTTTAATTAGACTTGGAGATAAAGAAGTCGTACCAACAGAAGCGATTTCAACTGGTTCACTTGGACTTGATTTAGCATTAGGTGTAGGAGGACTTCCAAAAGGTAGAGTAATTGAAATCTATGGACCTGAAAGTTCAGGTAAAACAACTCTAACTTTACATGCAATAGCAGAGTGCCAAAAAGCAGGTGGAGTTTGTGCCTTTATTGATGCAGAACATGCACTAGATACAATATATGCAAGAAATCTTGGAGTTGATATTGATAACTTACTTGTTTCACAACCTGATTATGGAGAACAAGCTTTAGAGATTTTAGAAACAGTTGTAAGAAGTGGTGCTGTTAATCTAGTAGTAATTGACTCAGTAGCAGCTCTTACTCCAAAAGTAGAGATTGATGGAGATATGGACGACCAACAAGTAGGTGTTCAAGCAAGACTTATGAGTAAAGCTTTAAGAAAAATTACTAGTATAATGAACAAAATGGGAACAACAGTAATTTTTATTAACCAAATTAGAATGAAGATTGGAATGACAGGATATGGAAGTCCTGAAACTACAACTGGTGGAAATGCACTTAAATTCTACTCTTCTGTAAGATTAGATATTAGAAGAATTGCAACACTTAAACAAGCAGAAGAGAGTATAGGAAATAGAGCTAAAGTTAAAGTTGTAAAAAATAAAGTTGCACCTCCATTTAAAATAGCTGAATTTGATATTATGTTTGGAGAGGGTATTTCTAAAATGGGTGAGCTTATTGACTATGGTGTTAAACTTGATATTGTTGATAAAGCAGGAGCTTGGTTTAGTTATGGAGATTCAAAAATTGGTCAAGGAAAAGAAAATTCAAAACAGTTTTTAAAAGACAATCCTGAAATTGCAGCAGAAATTGAAGCAAAAATCCTACAAGCTATGGGATTAGATAGCAATATGCATGAGCTTGAAACTACAGAAGAAGAAAAATAAAACATTACTAAATTTAAAATATCAAAAAAGATAATCTTTTTTGATATTTTCTTTCATAAAACCTAACTTAAAACATCTTATAAAAGCAATTACCAATTAACTTTTTTGTATAATATTTAAAAATTTTGTAACTTAAATAGGAGAAACAGTGGTATATATTGATAATGTTTATGCTGATGAAGTTTTAGACTCAAGAGGAAATCCTACAGTAAGAGCGACAGTAATCTTAAGCGATGGAACAAAACAAAGCGCAATTGTTCCAAGTGGAGCTAGTACAGGAAAAAGAGAAGCCTTAGAGTTAAGAGATGGTGATGATAGATTTTTAGGAAAAGGTGTTTTAAAAGCTGTTGAAAATGTAAATACATTAATTGCTGATGAACTTATTGGTTTAAGCCCATTTAACCAAGCAGAAGTTGATGCAACAATGAAAGATATTGATGGAACAAATAACTATTCTAAACTAGGAGCAAATGCAGTTCTTGGAGTTTCTATGGCAAATGCAAGAGCAGCAGCTGCTTCTTTAAATATGCCTCTTTATAGATATTTAGGTGGAGCAAATGCCATGACTATGCCTGTACCTATGTTTAATATCATAAATGGTGGAGAGCATGCTAATAACTCTGTTGATTTTCAAGAGTATATGATTATGCCAATTGGATTTGAAAACTTCAATGATGGATTAAGAGCAGCATCAGAAGTTTATCATAATCTTAAAAAAATCATTGATGAGATGGGTGAAAGTACTGCTGTTGGTGATGAGGGTGGATTTGCTCCAAATCTAAAATCAAATGAAGAACCTATTCAAGTTATTATAAAAGCTGTTGAAAAAGCAGGATATAAAATTGGTGAGCAAATAGCAATTGCACTAGATGTTGCTGCTTCTGAATTAATCAATGATGAGGGAAAATATGTTCTTAAATCTGAAAATAAAGAGTTAACTTCTGATGAATTAGTAGAATACTATGCAGATTTATGTTCTAAATATCCAATTGTATCAATTGAAGATGGACTAAGTGAAGATGACTGGGATGGTTGGAAAATATTAACGCAAAAATTAGGAGATAAAGTTCAATTAGTTGGTGATGATTTATTTGTTACAAATGCATCAATACTAAATGAAGGTATCTCTAAAAAAATTGCAAACTCAATATTAATAAAACCAAATCAAATTGGAAGTATTAGTGAAACAATGCTTACTATTAGATTAGCACAAAGAAACAACTATAATTGCGTAATGTCACATAGATCAGGTGAATCAGAAGATGCATTTATAGCAGACTTTGCAGTTGCATTAAATTGTGGTCAAATCAAAACAGGTGCAACTTCAAGGGGAGAGAGAAACGCTAAATACAATAGATTATTGGAAATAGGTGCAGAAGTTGCTTATGCTGAATATTTAGGGAAAACTCCTTTTGTTAAATAATCTAAATGAAGCAAAAAATTCATGAACTAAAAAAATTTAGTGTAATAACAATCATTTCAGTTGTTATTACACTTTTTCTTAGTTATCATGCAGCAATACTTTTATTTGGAAGCAATTCATTGGATGTTTATAGTTCTTTAAAAGATAAAAGGGTATATTTAGTCAATGAAATAAAAAGATTACAAGAAGAGAATGCCCACTTACAAAAAGAGTATTTTGAATTAAAAAACTTGGAGCCAGAACAATGAAAAAAATATCTTTATTTATAGCATTATTAATTCTATCATCAAGCTTAAGTGCAAGGGAAAATCCTTTTGAAACAACACAAGCTTATAATGAAGAAGTTGCAAGACTTATGGAAATAAAAGAGAGTTATCCTGATGAGTTTGAAAATCAAGAAAAAATCTACATAGAAGAAATTCAAGAAAAGATGAAAGCTAATAGTATAAATAAAGATACTAAAAGTGTAGAGAAAAAAGCAAATAAAAAAGCTTCAGAACTAACAGAAGATAAAATCAAAAAATTGATTACTCAAGCTCAAGAAAAGACTGTAAATGAAACTAAAAAGTTTGTACAGGAGCTAAAAAAGCAAGAAAAAGAAGAGATTATTTATGTAAAACCTAGAACAGATGTATCTTTTGAAAAAGAGTTACTACCGTTTTTAAAGTTTGAATATACTAATGTTAAACTTCAAATAAATACAAAATATAATGTATTTAAGAAATTCACATTACCAAATCAAAATAAAATAATCTTAGATTTTCATGCAAAAGAGAATTTTTATACAAAAAGAGAAGACTTAAACTCAACAAACTTTACAAGAATAACTGTAGGCAATCATAAAAAAGATAAATTTTTTAGAGTTGTTGTAGAGTTAACTGACACTCCTGATAATTATGAAGTTACTTACACAAATGGTCAAGTAACAATTTTTAGATTAGAGCAGATGTAAAACATCTGCTTTAAGAAGCTTTTACTTTTTTTATTCCTAAATAATTTGTTAAAATCCTAATTACTATCATTACTATTAAAACTTCTAAAATCGATGCTAAAATAAATGCGTAATAGTAAAATTGTGTAATCGCATGGCTTTGATAAGCAAGTGTAGTTACTGCAATTAATAGTGTAAGTGGCATTGAGTGAGATAAACCTAACATAAAAAACTTGTTTACTCCCATCTCTTTTATAAAAAGCAACGAAGCAACTAATCTAATAAATATCATAGCAAAAACAATTAAAAAGGCAGTTACTATAAGTCCATCATGAAAAAGCTCTTCAAGTTCAAATGACGAGCCAACATAAATGAAAAATATAGGAACTAACCAACCAAAACCAAAGTGCTCCAATTTATGTGGTAGCTGTTTATTATGTTCAAAGAATGTTGTAATAAAAGTACCTGCAATAAATGCACCAAATGCAACTTCAAGTTTCAAATAAATCATAACTGCAATCATAACAAAGAAAATAGCCATAGATACTCGTATATCTTGTTCTTGGTTATCTTCTGTTGGCATTAAATATGTTTTTATTTCAGGATACCACCAAACTACATTATTAAATAGTTTATACAATATAGTCATTAAAATCATAAAAACTATAAATAAAAGCATAGTTTTGTAAAACTCCCAAGTTAAACCAAACTCAAGAATCGCTGATACTGTTGTAAGTGCAAAAATCGATACAATCTCACCAATTAATCCCACAACAATTGCCATTCTTATCCATTCTACATCACCATACTCTTTTTTTAATGCAGCTAAGATACCAATGGAAATTAAAGGTAAAGTCACAATAAAAATATTTCCAAGTTTAAAATACATAGTAATAGCAGCAGATAAAGAAAAAAGTATTACATTGTAAAAAAGTGATTTTTTTAATATAACTGAGGGGATATTTATTAACTTTCTTAAATCAACTTCAAGTCCAGCTAAAAACATCAAATATAAAAAGCCAAGTTCAGCAACAAGCTCTAATAGTGGATGTTCCACTAATAAAGAAAAATATACAGCAAAAGCACCAAGCATAATTTCAATAGGAATTGTTGGTATTTTTAATACTCTTGAAAGTAGAGGTGATGTAAATATAATTACGGATATTGTTACTATAATTAAAATTTCATCACTCATATTAAACCTTTAGTTTCTTTCTCTTGCTACTTTAAAACCTAATTTCTCAAGTTCATGCATATCATCTTTTGGTGATTTTCCTTGTGTTGTTAAATAATCACCAATAACAAAGGCATTTGCACCTTTTTCAAAAATTTTATATTGCTCATCACCAAACATCAACTCTCTTCCACCTGCAACCATTATTTTCTTTGCATTTGGAACCATTTTTCTAGCTAATGTAATTAATTCAAAAGCTTCTTCTTTACTCACAGAGTTTTCTACAAGAGGTAAAGCCTCATTTGGGTGAAAAAAGTTTAAAGGTACATTCATAGGTTCCAATGAAGCGATTGACTCAAGCATTGATACTCTTTGCTCTTGTGTTTCACCTAATCCAAAAATTCCTCCACATATTAATCTTAAACCAACTTCTTTTACATTTTTACAAGTTTCATATCTCTCTTCCCAAGTATGAGTTGTAACAATCTCTTTATAAAAATCTTGTGCAGTTTCAAGATTGTGGTTATAAGCATCAACTCCTGCTTCTTTAAGTGTTTCTAACTGTTCAACTGAAGCTGTTCCATTACATGCAATTAAAATAAGTCCTAGATTCTCTTTTTTAACGGCTTGTGCTGCTTCACATACAAAAGCCAATCTTTTATCAGTTAAACCTTTTCCAGCTGTAACTAAACAAAAACCATTTGCATTATTTTCTTTTGCCATTTTTGCCTCTTTTACGATTTGCTCAATGGCTTTTTTCTTATATCTTTGAATATCAGCTTTATATTTAACACTTTGTGTACAGAACTTACAGTCTTCATTACATGTACCACTTTCAATATTACAAATAGCACATAAAAATATCTCTTTATTATCGTTCATATCTAAACTCTTCTTTCATAAAATTATTTGTATTTATATCTTTATAATAGTAAGTAATTATATACTCATTTTTATTAATTTCAAGCAAGGCACACTCAATCAAAGGTTTTTCACGTGCACATATTTCTCCTGGATTAATAAATAAAGTACCATTATTATAACTACACTCAAACTTATGAGTATGTCCAAAAATAACAATATCACTATCTGCATTTAAATAATAAGGAAGATGCATAAGCTTAAATTTTATATCTTTAATCTTAAAATAATATGGTTCTTTTTGAATATTATACTCATTTGACAAAGATAATAAACTCCTGTCATTATTGCCAAAAACAGTAACATACACTAACTTTGAATTTTGTAATAATTTTAAATTATCTTCAATACATAAGTCACCTGCATGTATTAAATAGTTTGCACCTTTTTGTTTTAAGTGGTTTATTGCAAGTTCAGTATAGTCACTTTTTGTGTGACTATCTGATAATATTCCTATTTTCATTTTATTTTTTTGTAGTACTTGTACTACTTTTCTTTGTTGTTGTTTTTTTAGCAGGTGCTTTCTTAGTTGTTGTTTTTTTAGTTGTTTTTGATTTTGGATCTTTTTTGATTATCTCTTCACACTCTTCTAAAGTTAAATCTTCTGCAACTTTACCTTTAGGAATTTTAAAGTTTTTTCTTCCTTGTTTAATATAAGCACCATATCTACCATTTAATATTTGTATTTTTTCTTTTTCAAATATCTTAATTGTTGCTTTTGCTTTTGCTTCATCAAGCTCTTTGATTACTTCTAAAGCTCTTGGTAACTCTATTTTATATGGGTCATCTGTTTTAAGAGAATAAAATCTACTATCAATTTGTAAATATGGACCAAACCGTCCTATATTAGCAATAATATCTTCACCTTTATCATTTTTTCCAACAACTCTTGGTAAAGTAAATAAATAAAGTGCTTCATCAAGTGTAATAGTATCCATATTTAAATGATCAGGAATTGCAACAAATTTTGGCTTTTCTTCATCATCTTTTGTTCCAATTTGAATAAAAGGACCAAATCTTCCAACTCTTGCACTTACAGGTTTTTTAGATTCTGGGTCTATTCCTATTTCTCTTATTTGTAAATAATCTTCTTTATTTACACTACTCTCTTTTTCTTCAATTCTTTTTTTGAAATCACCATAAAAATCTTGCATTACTTGTTCCCAAGCAATTTTACCCTCAGCAATATTATCAAACTCTTCTTCTATTTTTGCAGTAAATCCCAAGTCCAATATCTCAGCAAAATGGTCTGTTAAAAATGAATTTACAATTTCACCTGTTGCAGTAGGAGCTAATTTCTTATCTTCTGTTTTTACCACATACTCTCTTTGTTGTATTGTTGAGATTGTTGGTGCATAAGTTGATGGTCTTCCAATTCCTTCACTTTCAAGTTTTTTTACTAAACTAGCTTCTGTATATCTTGCAGGTGGTTTTGTAAATAACTGTTCTAAATCTAGTTTTTCTAAATCTAATACAGTTCCTTTTTTTATTGTTGGTAAGATTTTTTCACTACTATCAAGTGCACTTTCAGGATTATCACTTCCCTCAGTGTATGCTTTCATAAATCCTGCAAAAATAATTCTTTGTCCCTTTGATTGAAACTCATACTCTTTATCTTTTCCAGCTTCAATTTTATATGTTGTATTTGCCATTTTAGCAGGAGCCATTTGTGTTGCTAGTGTTCTTTTCCAAATAAGTGAATAAAGTTTAAATTGTGCATTATCAACATAAGCTTTTATATCACTTGGTTTTAGTGCTAAATTAACAGGTCTAATTGCTTCATGGGCTTCTTGTGCACCTTTTGCTTTTGATTTATAAAGTCTTGGCTTATTAAGTGAATAATCTTTCCCATACTCTTGCTCAATTACTTCTTTTGCTGCACTTGTTGCTACTTTTGAAAGGTTTAAAGAGTCAGTTCTCATATAAGTGATTAAACCACCTGTATGATTTGGAATATTACCAACATTTCCTTCATATAGTTGTTGTGCTATAACCATTGTTTGTTTAACAGAAAAGCCAAGTTTTCTACTTGCTTCTTGTTGTAGTGTTGAAGTTGTAAAAGGAGCTGCTGGGTTTCTATTTGATTCTTTCTCTTCTATATCTACAAGTTCAAAAATTCCTTGATTAATAGAAGCCTCAATCTGTTTTGCTTCTTGTTCATTTGTTACTTTTTTTGATTTTGAATTGATTTTTGCAAGTTCTGCTTTTAAATTTGGATTAATAAAATCAGCTTTTATTTTCCAATACTCTTCTGGCTTAAACTCTCTAATCTCATTCTCTCTATCTACAATAATTCTAACAGCAACAGATTGAACTCTACCAGCACTAAGTCCATATCTTACTTTTTTCCAAAGTAGTGGAGATAATTCATATCCAACTGCTCTGTCTAAAATTCTTCTTGCTTGTTGTGCATCAACTAAGTTTTGATCAACATCACGGGGGTTTTTAATAGCTTTTAAGATTGCATCTTTAGTAATTTCATGAAAAACAATTCTTTTTATAGGGTTTTTTTCAACTTTCAAAGCAGGAATCAAGTGCCAGGCAATGGCTTCTCCCTCTCTATCCTCATCGGCAGCTAGGTATATTACTGTATCTTTTGTAATATGCTTTTTCAAATCTGCTATTACTTTTCTTTTATCTGTTGAAATCAAATACTGAGGCTTAAAATTATTTTGTGGATCAAAGCCTAATTTTGATTTTGGTAAATCTCTAACATGCCCCATAGAGGCCATAACTGTGTAACTTTTATCAAGAAACTTTGAAATTGTTTTTGCTTTTGCAGGTGACTCAACTATTACTAAATTCTTCAAACTTTTCAACCCTTACGCTATTTTTTAAAGTGGAAAGTGTATCATAAATTAATTAATAGATAATTAAGCTTAATAAATAATCACCTCTTCTTCTAAATTTATATCAAATTTTTCTTTAACTCTTTTTTGGGCTAAATTTATTAAATAAACTGCATCTTCAAAAGTTCCATTACCACTATTTACTAAAAAATTTGCATGCTCTTTTGAAAAAGACATTGAGCCTTTTTGCATACCTTTTAATCCAACTTCTTCGATTAACCTTCCTGCAAAATCTCCTTTTGGGTTTTTAAAACATGACCCAGCACTTGCCATTTGAGGTTGATTATCTCTCATTTTATTAAATTGCTTTAATCTATCTTTACAAAATCCACTTTGTACTTCTAAAACTACTTCATAAACTATTGTATTAATTTTTGTACTTCTATAAGTGTATTGTATATCTTCTTTATTTATATATCCATCTTTTGTTTTAATACAAATAATGTGATTAAAAATTTCCCATGATTTTAATCCCGCATTCATTTTTACAACACCACCCATTGTTCCAGGCAATTTTGCTAAAAATTCTAAATGTCCTATATCATTTTTTCTACAATAACTTAATAACTTGCCAGAACTTGTTGCACAACCTACATAAAGTCTATTATTCTCTTGTTTTATATAATCAAAATTTTTTCCAAGTATAGCAAACTTTGGATGATTATTTGAAACTAAAATATTATTTGCTTTTCCTATTATTGTATAATCATCATAATCACCAATCTCTTCAATTAGTTTTATATCAGCTATTGGCCCTATTTTAATTGAAGAGTATTTTGAAAAATCTATTTGCTTAATCACTTGTTTCTTAAATCCTCATACTCACTTGGAATTAAAAAATCTTTTGCTTTGATTAAATTTTCATAAAATCCATGTTTATATCCAAGTTCAAAAAGTTTATCAAGTGCTTTATACTGAACTTCACTTAAATTTACTGATTCATCATTTGCATATAAATCTAAATATTTATCTAATGTAGAAGCATCAACTCTAATAAGACCTTTTTCAAGTAACATTGTAGCTAAAACTTTTCTATTTTTATTTGCAACATCAACAGCTTTTATTAAAGTATTTTCATAATCAATTGCACTATGAAGAGGAATTGATCTTCTTAAACACATTCCTCCAAGTGGTAAGGGTAAACCTCCACCACTTAAATCTTCCCAAATATCCCACATCTCTTTTTCGACTTCAAGTTCATCATTATAATTTAAAATTGACTCATGAATTAAAACACCAGCATCAACTGTTCCTTCAATCACAGCTTTTTCAATATCTAAAAAGTTCATGTAAGTAATTCTAGCTTCTGGATAAGCTATTTTAAAAAGTAATGCATTTGTTGTAAACTCTCCACTAAGAGCTACTTTAAAGTTTTTCTTGAGTTTTTTATCTTTTCTTTTTACTAATTTTGGTCCATAACCTTGTCCAAATGATACAGCAGTTTTTAATAATGCATAATCATCTTTAACAAAAGGGTACAAAGCAAATGATATAGCGCAAATATCATATTCACCTTTTAAAGTAGCCTGATTTAATGTTTCTATATCAGCTGCTATATTTTCAAATTTGGCATCTTTTGCACCAACCCAACCAAATTTAATAGCATAGTACATAAATATATCATCTGCATCTGGAGAATGTGCAACAGTTATTGTTTTCAAAACTTGTCCTTAATATTATAGTTTTTAGTAATTAATTAAAGAAAGATTGTATCACTTTATGAATTATTATTTGGTTAGATATAAACAAAGTAGTTTTAACTACTTTGTTTGTTCTTCTTTTTGACTAGCTTTAATAGGAGTTTCTTTATTTTCTACTTCTTGTTCTTCTTTTTTTATTTCAGTACTCTTTTCTTCTTTTTTTTCAACAACTTTATTATCACTCTTTTCTTCTTCATTTTCTATATTCATATCATTAGTTGTTTTTTCTTTTATACTAGTACTTTTTTCTTCTTTTGCACTTTCTTCAATCTCACTTGAAGTTGTAACTTCATCATTACTATTTTCTATTGCGTTTTTTTCAAGCTCTTCTTCTTTTTTAGCATCTTCTTTTGTTAATTGTTTTTGTTCTTTTTGTACTATAAACTCTTTATCATCATATTTTGTAAAGTTATTATATTTTATCATTGCAGCTAACTCTTTTCCATATGCAGCTTTCTTTTCAGAATATCTATCAAGTTTTGTAACAAGTACAAAGGGGTCTGGATTTTCAAAGTTTGTTTTTCTAAACTGTTTAAAAGCGCTACTTCTTGATAAAGTAATATAATAATCTTTAATTGCTTCTTTTACACTTGAATACTTTTTAAGCCAAATAGTTTTTGAACCTCTTTTCCCACTTGCTGCGATTCTTGGTTCATTTTTATTAAAAGACCAAACACCAAAAATATTATTTGCTTCTTTAAAAAATCTTGATTGTCCCCAAGCACTTTCCATCGCCCCTTGAGCTAATGCAATTGATTTGGGATGTGGTTTTAGTGCATATAAAAGCTCTTGGTTTGTATCTACTTTATAAAACTCTTTTAGCTTTTTTAATTTTTCTGTTTCTTTATTTTGTTTTATATCTTCTTGAACTTGAAAGAACTCTTGCTTTAACTCATCATATACTTCATTTAAAGCAGGCACCATCATATCAATAAATCTTTTTTTCTTTACAGATACAGGAATTGGTTTTGGTTTACTTTTTTCTAAAGCTTCATCAAGTTTTGCTTTTAAACTCTCTTCACTTTTTTCTAAAGTATCTATTCTTTCGTTTAATTTTACAATTTCTTGCTTTAATTGTTTTACTTGTTTATTTTGGAGTTGGTAAAAGTATCCAAACATAAGTAAGACAATTATACTCATTGATATAAGATAATTTCTTTTCATAAGATTTCCTATTGTGTGTATTTTAAATAATAGTGTATCAAAATATCAATAAAAGTTATTTTATTGATATTTTGATTGTTAAAAACCTGAAATTTGCGTGTAATAAGTAATTATTTGAAGAAGTGGTTCTATTGTAAAAATTGAACCAATTGTCAAAATAGCACAAAAAATAGCTAAATACTTCATAATTGGTGTTGTATTTTGAAGATAAGTTATATCACTTTCTGGCTCTTTTAAAAACATAAAGACAACTGGTTTCAAATAATAATAAGCTGCTATTGCTGAATTTATTATCATCATAAAAGCTAAAAACATAAAACCAGCATTTACAGCACTTCCGATTAAATATAATTTACCCCAAAATAGAGCAAAAGGAGGAAGCCCTGCTAGTGTTAACATAAAAAGAGACATTAATACTGCAACTTTTGGAGAAGTTTTTATTAAACCTGCATACTTTTGCATACTATGGTCACTTTCTTTACTATAATCTTTTGTTCTATTTAACCAAAGCATTGTAAATCCACCAAGATTTGTTATAAAAAACATAATCCAATATAAAAATAGTGCTTGTGTTGCTTGATTTGTGCCTATTAAAATAGCACCCATTGCGAAACCTGCATTTGATATAGATGAATATGCAAGCATTCTTTTTATATCATTTTGTAAAAGTGCAATAAGATTTGGTATTGTCATTGTTAAAATAACTATTGTATATAAAATAGTTTGTATAAATAAATCATTACTTACTATAAATATCTCAAAAAATCTTAAAGCAACTACAAATGCAGCAATTTTAGGAACAACTGATATAAATCCTGCTAAAGCAGCAGTTGAGCCCTCATAAACATCTGCAACCCATAAATGAAAAGGGAAAAGTGAAAGTTTAAATGCTAAAGCTGCTATTATAAATGTAGCTGCTATTAAAATTACAAAATAGTTTTCAAATCCTGATTGAGTTAATACTTGTGAAATTTGTCCTAGTTCTACACTTCCAGTTTGTGCATATAAAATCATAGACCCAAAGGCAAAAAAAGCAGCTGTTAAAGCTCCCATTGTAAAATATTTAATAGCTGCTTCAATTGCATTTAATCTATTATGCATCGCAATTAATGTGTATAAAGCCAACGAAGAAGTTTCTAAAGCTACAAAAATAAGTATTAAACTATCTGAACTTGCCATAAACTGAAATCCTGCAATCATAAAAAGATATAGTGCAAAATATTCAGGGTATCTAAACTCTTGAAATCTAAGTTTTGCAAAACCTAAAAGTGCAAAAAGAGTAGAAGCAATAACTATTATAGCTTGTGCTAAAATAGAGATACCATCAATTAACAATAAATCAAAAAAACCTCTAGCATCAGAGTTAAATCCAAGAACAAAACCCAAATCAATTACTAAAGCTAAAACTGTCAAAGTTAAATAAAAAGATTTATCAAGTTTTTTTGTTGCTAAATCTATACAAAGTATTAGTAATGCTGCAACAATAGCAATTATCATAGGAGTAATAGTACTAAAGTTTAAACTTGCAAAGTCAATAACTATTTTTGGTATATCATTCATTTTTCTACTCCTGAGATACTATTTAAATCAATAATCTTCGCTTGAGCTTCTTTCGTAACTGTTTTAGCATTCATAACTTCTATCATTTTAGAAACACTATTATTTACAGGTTCTAAAATTGGTTTTGGATAAACACCTAAAATAATAACCAAGGCAACTAATGGAATAAGCGCACTTAGCTCTTTTTTATTTAAATCAAGCAGTTTTTTATTTTCATCTTTTGTAAGCTCTCCAAAAAAAGATTTTTTATACATCACAAGCATATAAATAGCACCTAAAATTATTGTAAGTCCAGCAATTATTGTTAAAAAAGGTGATACTTTAAAAAATCCAAGTAATGATAAAAACTCCCCTACAAAGCCAATAGTCAAAGGAAGTCCAATAGAAGCCATCAACATAATTGCAAAAATAGTTGCATATTTTGGCATCACTTGTGCTAAACCACCAAATTCACTAATTTGTTTTGTATGTCTTCTTTCATATATAACTCCTACAAGCATAAATAATGCACCTGAAACAATACCATGTGAAATCATAAGAAAAATTGCACCAGAAATACCCTCAACATTTAAAGCAAAAATACCTAAAATTATAACTCCCATATGTGATACTGAAGAGTAAGCTATAACTTGCTTCATATCTTCTTGAGCAAAAGCAACCATGGCAGTGTAAACAATAGCTATTAGTGCTAATATAGCCATTGGAATTATCATATAAACACTTGCATCAGGAAATAAAGGTAGAGAAAATCTAACAAAGCCATATGTTCCCATTTTCAATAAAACTGCTGCAAGTATTACAGAACCAATAGTTGGTGCTTGTCCATGAGCATATGGAAGCCAAGTGTGAAATGGAAACATTGGAACTTTAATAGCAAAACCTGCAAAAAAGGCAAGAAATAGCATAAGTTGCATATCAAAAGGCAGTAATAACATATTCCAATCAAGAATATTAAAACTCCAATTTCCAGTAGTTTGATAATAAATATACCCTAAATAAAGCATACCAATTAACATAACCAATGAACCTAAAAATGTATATAAAAAGAATTTAATAGCTGCATATATTCTTAGCTTTCCACCCCAAGCACCAATAATATAAAGCATTGGTACAAGCGAAAGTTCCCAGAATAGATAAAATATTATTGCATCCAATGCTAAAAATACTCCAACCATTGTCATTTCTAAAAATAAAACTGTAATAATTAGATTTTTAAGCGCTTTTTTTTCACTAAGAGCAACTAGTGATATCATTGTCATAAAAGTAGTCATAATCACTAAAAATAGTGAAATTCCATCAACTCCTACTACATAATTTATTCCATATGTAGGAATAACTAATACTTGCTGTAAAAACTGCATATTAGGATTTGAAACATCAAAATTTATCCAAAGTATTATACTTATAATAAACTCCAATGCAGTTGCTAAAATTCCATATGCTTTTATAGAGTCATCTTTTACTAAAAACCCTACTAAAGCTGCAAGTAGTGGGAAAAATATCAATATTGATAAAATATAATCCATATAACTAAACCTTTTAATTTATAAATGCAAGTGTTACACTTAAAAATAGTATAAATGCTACACCAAATGCCATAATTTTTAAAGTATGAGACAAGTTTCCTGATTGAATTGGAGATGAATGAACTCCAGTTTTATAAACAGTTTTACCAATTAAGTCAACTGTGGCATCAATAATTTTCATATCAATAATTCTATAAGCAAATTTTGATAAACAAAAATAAGACTTACATATTACTTTGTCGTAAAATTGAGGGATATAGTATTGATTTATCAATAACTTATAAACAAAACTATTTCCCCATTTATTAGAAAAGCCACCATTTTTATATTTAATTACTGCAAATACTATACCAAATAGTGCCATTGCACTTGTGATTGATATAAGTATATAAGCAGTTGAATGACTAATATTTGAAGCTTCCCATGTAGGTAAAATATAAGTTACCATATTTACAAATGTATGTTCAAACCATCCTGCAATGATTGCTAATAATGCAAGAGGAATCATAGCTGCAATAACAAAAGGGTATGTTTCATGTGGATGGTAACCAAACTCTTCATATTTAGGTTTTGTAAAAAACACTTGCATAATAAGCCTAAATGAATAAAAAGCAGTTAGTCCAGCAGTTATCCATAAAATCACCCATAAAAATATTGCATCTGCATTAAAGGCTGCTTCTAAAATTTTATCTTTTGAATAAAATCCAGCAAGAGGAAAGATACCAGCAAGCGCAACTGATGCAATTATCATAATAATTGCAGTTGGCTTCATCTTTTCATACAATCCACCCATTTTCCTAATATCAAGCTCATTGCTCATTGCATGCATAACATTTCCTGCACCCAAGAATAATACTGATTTGAAAAAAGCATGAGTTACTAAATGAAAAAGTGCGACCCAATAAGCTCCAAGTCCAGCAGCAACAAACATATACCCAAGTTGTGATAAAGTCGAATAAGCAATAATCTTTTTCATATCATTATTTACCAATGCCATAGTTGCAGCAAAAATAGCAACAAATGCTCCTAAACAAGCTATAAAATATCCAAGATTAGGAACCGTTGTATAAATCTCATTTGCTCTTACTATTAAGTAAACACCAGCTGTTACCATTGTTGCTGCATGAATTAGTGCAGATACAGGGGTTGGTCCCTCCATTGCATCAGCAAGCCATGTATGAAAAGGAAATTGTGCTGATTTTCCCATTGCTCCAATAAATAAAAAAATCCCTATAACAGTAATCATAAAAGTACTTAATGAATCAATATTTGAAAATACAATATCATATTGTAAACTTCCAATATTCCAATATATTAAAAAGATAGCTACTAACATCCCTAAATCAGCAATTCTATTCATAATAAAAGCTTCATTTGCAGCCCAAGCAGCTGAGTTCTTGTGGTACCAAAACCCAATTAATAACCAAGAACAAAGACCTACACCTTCCCAACCTATAAATAATCCAGCAAAGTTATCAGACATTACTAAAACAAGCATTGAAAAAACAAAAGCACTTAAGTAAGAGAAGTATCGATTAAAGCCTTTATCATGTTCCATATAACCTATTGAGTGAATATGTACCATTGTAGAAACAATTGTTACAACACTCATCATTATTACACTTACATGATCAACAACAAAACCAAAAGGAATATCAATATTTCCAACAACAATCCAATCAAGCATTCTTACATGTATAATCTCATTTGTTTTATATACAAAATATAATAAATTCAATGTAGCAATAGTAGAAACTGCTAACATAAATGATGTAAAAATACCTGTAAAAAGATTTTTTTTACTCATTGCAAAAAGTGCAGCAACTAAAGAACCAATTAAAGGAGCAAATAGTGCTATATATAGATATTTTTCCATCATTAGCCTTTTAATCTTTGCATACTATCTAAGTTAATAGTACCAGTTTTTTTATACCATAATATAAGAAGACCTAAACCAATAGCCACTTCACTTGCAGCAATTGCAATTATAAAAAATGCAAACATTTGTCCTGTTAAGTCTGCATGAAACTTTGAAACAGCTGCTAAACCTATATTTACAGAATTTAACATTATCTCTGTTGAGAAAAATAGCATAAGAAGATTTTTTCTTCTAATTACTCCTAATAAGCCAATACAAAAAATCAAAGTTGAAAGGATTAAATATGCATTTAAACTCATTTCTCCTCCTTTAACTCATCAATCTCTTTTTCACTTAATTGTGAATATGAGGTATCCATCTTTTTACCAGCCAAAATAATTCCACCAATCATTGCAACAAGCAACATAACAGCAGCAATTTCAAATGGAACTAAGTATTTAGTAAATAGTATAATTCCAACATCTTGTGCATTTCCCCACTCTGGATGCATTGGAAGATTTGCTTCTACATTTTGACCAATTATAGGTGAAGTGAAAATAATTACAATAAATAAAGCAATAAGTCCACTTAATAAAAATACTAATCTTGGATTTTTAATACTCTCTTTTACTGTGGATAAAGAGTCAAAAAACATCATTCCAAAGGCATAAAGCGCAACAACAGCACCTGTATAAACAACTATTTGTACTGCGCCTAAAAATTCAGCATCTAATAAAAAGAAAAATGCTGAAATAAATATCATTCCAGCTGCTAAAGCACTTAAGGCATAAAGGGCATTGTTTGTAAATACTGTTATTAAAAACATAACAACTGTTAAGCTTGCAAATAAGTAAAATGCTACTACTTCAAACAACATTTTTTCTCCTAATATTGAAGTGGAGTTTTTTGGATTTTTTCATCAGCATCAGGAGATACTGCTCCAAAACCTTCATACTCTTTTTGTAAATGTAACTTATCAAGCGGAGTTAATAAGTCTTCTTTTAATGCAAAATGAGCTCTTTGTTCACTTGCATTTTCATATCTTTGACCATGAACAATAGCAAGTTCAGGACAAACCTCAGCACAATATCCACAAAAAATACATCTTCCCATATTAATTGTGTATTCTAAGACCTCTTTTCTTGAATTTTCATCTATTTTTGTATCCATTTTAATACAGTTTGAGATACAAATTTTTTCACAAAGTCCACATCCAATACATCTATTTTCTCCTGATTCTAAAAGTGCCAATAACTTATGTACAGCTCTATATCTAGGTCCTATTGGTAACTTTTCTGCTGGGTATTGAACAGTATGCATCTTACCTTTAAATAAGGCTTCTCTCATCATATTAAATGTGATTTTAAGCCCAGTAAAAAGCTCTCCTTTTAAACTTCTTTTAACTATTTGTTTGAAAACTTCACCATTAGTTTTAGGATAGTTATCATCTTGAACAGTTATATAGTTTTTTACACCAATATTTCTATTTTTAAACTCTTCTAAACCCATCATACTCTCCTAAAACATCATCACAAAACCAGTAATAAGAATATTTATTACTGCTAATGGCATTAGTATTTTCCAACATAACCACATAAGCTGATCAGGTCTAATATGTGGCCATGAAGCTCTTGTCCATAAAAAGAAAAAGATTAAAAACATTACTTTTAAAACAATTGCCAATCCACCAGGAATAAACCATAAATCATTGAACCCACCAAGAAAAATTAGTGAAACTAAAAAACAAACTGTAAAAAGGTTTGCATACTCACCAATAAAAAACATTCCCCATCTAAGACCTGAATACTCAGTAGCATAACCTGCTACAATCTCAGCTTCATGCTCTAATAAATCAAAAGGTGTTCTATTTGTCTCTGCAAAACCTGCAATTACAAAAAGAATAAAAGCTAAAGGTTGTGACCAAATTAACCATGAAGTAAATCCTCCTGCTTGATAGTTATTAATATCTATTAAAGATAAACTTCCAACTAACATCAAAGGAGCTAAAAGTGCAAGCCCTGAAACAACCTCATAAGATAAAAGTTGAATAGCAGTTCTAGCCCCACCTAAAAGTGACCACTTATTTGCACTACTCATACCTGCTAAAAGTGGTCCATAAAGACCAACAGAAGCAACTCCTAAAACAAATAAAACACCCACATTAATATCTGCAATAATTGGTCTTACTACATAGCCAAATAACTCAAATTCAGGAAAAAAAGGAACCGCACTCATTGCAATAAAAGCTGTAGCTGATGTAATTATTGGAGCTATCATAAATACAGGTCTTGCTGCATTTTGAGGAATAAAATCCTCTTTTGTAAATAGCTTTATTCCATCAGCAACTAATTGCAAAAGACCATATGGTCCAACATTTGATGGACCTAATCTTCTTTGCATATAAGCTAATACTTTTCTTTCTATATATGTAGTAAAACCTGCCAATGCAGAAAATACTGCTAATACAACAATTGCTTTTATTATTGTTTCAATTATAATACTAGTTTCCATTTTAAGCCTTTGTTAGGGAAGCTCTAATAAATCTATATGAGTCAAATAACTCTTTAGTTCCATAAGATTTATCAAATGTAGAAACATATGCTATTTCACCATCAATTTGCTCATCAATAAAAATATCTAAATCAAAAGTTTTATTTTTTGTTAGAACTCTTACTTTCTCATTTACTTGTAAGTTTAATCTATCAAAGAGTTTTTGAGATACATAAATACCAGTTTTTGCTTTTTGCTTAAACTCATGGGATTTTGCTACAAATTCATTAAATAAATTCATAGGATTTGCTTTATAAATAATAAATTCATCATCATGAACTTGTACATCTAAAATCTCTGTTCTTTCAAATATATCATTTACCTTGGTATCTAAATTTTGCAATTCATAACCTCTATGCTCATTTGCATCATTTGAAAAATAGTTTGTTAAAGAATCAAACTCTACTTGTTTAAATCCGCTTGAAAGTGGAAGTTTTACAGTGTAATCAATTGTATTTTCTTGTTTAATTCCTAACAACTCATTTGCAATATCATTTAATACATAACCATTATAAGGTAAAGCAGCATTTGTAGAAACAACTCTTTTATCAATATTTACAAATGTTCCCTCTTGTTGATTTAGTGCTGGCATATCTAAATTACCATCACCTAAAGCACTTAATTGATAATCGGCTTTTTCATTGTATCCAATAGTAAAGCCCTCTTGTTTTTCATCTAATTGACAAATTAAACTAACACCTAAGGTATTTGTTTTAGTAGGGATAATTACAATTTCAAACTTAGTATATTTTTCAATCATTGCACAAAGTTTTGCTAAAGTTTTATAATTTGGATGAGTTATTATATCTTCTCCAATAATTAGTGAAAACTTATCTTTTTTAACAAGCATAGAATCAATTAAATCATAAAAGTTTTCATCAAGCCCTACTTCATCTAGAAGTTTTGAGTAGATATACTCTACTTCTTTTTCTTCTTTTTTTGTTACTAACTTTTTAAGCTCTTTTTCTTCACCACTATCTTCATCTAAGACTTTTTCTATTACTTGTTCTTTTTTTGTTTCAACAATAGTTTTAACTCTTTTTTCTTTTAAAGATTCAAGGTATTTCTTAATATCTTCAGGTAAATTTTCATCTGCAAAGATGTCTAAAAGAAGATATAAAACAGCCTCTTCTTTTAAAGGTTGATGATATATAAACTCTGTTGTTTTACCTTTTTTACCAATCTTTTCCATAATTGGATCAGCAATTGGATGAAAATATAATCCTGAACCTTTATTTAATATAATAGAGTTATTAAAAGCATATCTTGCATGTGGCAAGTCATGTTTTAAAAATGAACCAATAGATACTACAAAATTTGAATCATGAACATCTTTTAGTGTTGAACCGTATAAAGACTTTCCACTTACTAAACTATACTCTTTTAAAAATCTTTGATATTTAAAAGCATCATCATTTACTAACTTAAAGTTATACTCTTCTTTTAACTTTTGTAAAATCAATGCTTCTTCATTTGTAATAAATGAGTTAAATTTTATAGTTTTTGCTTTTTTAAATGCATCTAGTGCTTCAATAAAAGCTTTTTCATCTTTTTGTTTTACTTCATTTTCAAAATCATATGCAAATCTTGCTGCTCCATTTAATGTCACATAATGATGGTCATTTGTAACTCTATAAATCTTTAATTTATCATGGTTTTGCACAGACTCATGCTTTCTTTCATAATACATCAAAGCACAATCACTTGAGTGAGGATTTGAAGCAGGAATTTTAGTAAGCTCCCATGCATTTGATTTGTATTGGAAATCATTTGATACAAGTGCTCCAACTGGACAAACAGAGATACACTCTCCACAATCTGTACATGAACTTTCATCAAAGCCAATAAGAGATTTATTTAACTTATTCCACATTGAGTATGCATCTTTTGGCATACTATCTTTAAAAGTTTTTGAGATTGCATCAGAACCCCTTTTTACAGTACTTAAAGCACTTGAACCAATCATATCCTTACATACAGTTACGCATTTTTCGCAAACTATACATAATCCTGGATCATAATTCATAACTCCCCAATGTTGAGTTGGTCTTGGCACATCTTTAATAGAATAACTTTGAGAATCAACTTTCATATATAAAGTATAATTTTGTAGTTCACACTCTCCACTTTGGTCACATACCCCACACTGTAAAGGGTGATTTACATCATATACTTCCATTACTGCTCTTCTTTCTTTAGCAATATTTTCAGTAGTTGTTTTTACTTGCATTCCATCTTTAGCTTTTGCATTGCAAGCATATACTTGTTTTCCATCAGCCTCAACTAGACATAATCTACAAGCAAGGGTAGGAGAACACCTAGTTAAATAACAAATTGCTGGAACAAATATTCCATTTGCCCTTGCAATATTTAATAAACTCTCTCCCTCTTTTGCCTTACAAAGTTTCCCATCAATGTCTAAAGATATTAAATCACTCACTCTTCCAGCCTTTCTATTTTTACGGGTTTATAAATATAACCACATGATAAGAAATCATTTCCTTTCTTATTTGTAGCACAAATTGCAATTGTATTTTGTAGAGTATCATCAATTTCTAATAGTTTTGAAACTTCACCCTCTTTTGAAATTAGTTTTATTTTTGCACCATCTTCAACCTTTGCAATTCTTGCAAAAGATGCACTTGCATAAACTATATTTGAATCTTTTGAGCTATCTACATAAGAGTAAATAACTGTTCCATTATAAGGTAAAAGCTCTGCTACTTCTTCTAAGTTTTCATCTTCATTATCGATTTGTCTTGATGAAACTATATTAAAATCACTATACTTTTCAATGGCACTTAAGATTTTCACAATATTATCAACTCTTTCATGAGAAAAAATATCATCACCAACTAGTATGGTTTTAGAACTCTTTTTAGAAGCTTTTAATAAAGCCTCTTCAAACTCTTCTTCCCCTGCACTTGACTCTGCTGAAATATAACCAATATCTAAATCATCTATATAAGCTTGTATATTTGAACTTACATCTTTTGTAAAAGTATCCAATAACAATGCACTAATTCCCTCTTCACTTCCAGCTTCATACTTAATAAATTGTGTATAAAAATCTTTTAAAGCCAAACTATCAACTGCATGCATATAAATAACTTCTGCGTTATTACTCTTTTTTGCTTCATTTATAGCATCTACAACTTGTTCATTTGTATTAGCTAAGAACTCTCCAAAACATAAAATATAATCACTCTTTTTTAAAATATCTAAATTTTTCATACTTTTACTCTTCTTCTTTGGTTTCTATTTCTTTTTTTTCAGGTTGCACTTTTTTTACTACTATTGTCCAATCAACTTCATTAAACTTAATAGAATTCATAAGTGTATAGCCATTTTCATATATTAAATCTGCACTTTTTTGAACAGCTGAGAAATCTCCTATTTCAAATAAGAAAATAGCATTTTCTCCATCTTTTATATCATTTTTCATTAGTTCTAACATTCTGTCATAAAAGTTATCTTTTAGTAATCTTAAGTCAAATCTTTTCATAATCTAGCCCTATCTATCAATTTCGCCAAATACCAAATTAAGGTTACCAATTAAAGTAACCACATCAGCCAATTGGTGCCCTGGTAATAAATCTTCTAAAAGACCTGTATGAAAAAAGCTTGGTGCTCTAACTTTTAATTTATAAGCATATGGTGTTCCATCACTTACAACCATATATCCCAATTCACCTTTTGGTGATTCTGTTGCTACATAAACCTCACCTTTTGGAGGTTTCATTCCTTGTGTTACTAAAACAAAATGTTGCATAAGTGAATAGTTTTGAGTCATGATTTGCTCTTTTGGTGCTGAAATATAATCAGGAGCATGAGCCATAAGTTCACATTTACTTTCTTCATACATTGGAATAAGTTGTCTTAATATTTTGACTGATTCTCTCATTTCTTGCATATAACATTTATATCTTCCATATGCATCACATGTAGTTGCAATAGGAATATCAAAATCAAGTTCAGAATAGATTCCATAAGGCATCTCTTTTCTTAAATCCCATTTTGTACCAGTTGCTCTTAAAGCAACTCCAGTTACTCCCCAAGATTTTGCTAGTTCAGGAGTTATGATACCTACATTTTCAAGTCTCATTCTCCAAACTCTATTCTCAGTTAGTAAGCCCTCATATTTTTCAACTTCAACTTCTAATACTTTTAAGAATTTTTCTAAATCTTTGCACCAATTATTTGGTAAATCTAAAGGAACTCCACCAATTCTAACTGCACTATGTGTAAGTCTTGCACCACAATAATCCTCAATAAGATCCATGGCAAATTCTCTTTCTCTAAATGTATATAAAAATACACTCATAGCTCCAACATCAAGCGCATGTGTTGCTAACCAAAAAAGATGGGAAATTACTCTATTTAATTCCAAAAGTATTGTTCTAATTATCTCAGCACGTCTTGGTGCTTCAATTCCTAAAAGTTTTTCAATAGCTAATGCAAAGCCATAATTATTTGAAGTAGAAGCAATATAATCCATTCTATCAGTAGTAGGCAAGAACTCATTGTAAATCATGTTTTCAGCCATTTTTTCCATACCTCTATGCAAATAACCAATATCAGGTCTAGCTTTTACTACTTCTTCTCCTTGAAGTTCTAAAATAAGTCTCATTTGACCATGTGCAGATGGATGTTGTGGTCCAAAATTAACCACCATTGTATTATCTTCTCTTTCAAAGTTAATATTTTCAAAAAAAGGTTTTAATCTATTAGGTGTTTGTTGTTGCATTATTTACCTTCTTTCTTTTAAAGTCACAGAATCTTCTTCTTTGAATTTTTTGATAAGTTTAACTCCACCTTCTTCTTGATAAGCAAGTGGTGTATGCTCTGGCTCTTTTCCATCAGTAATATCTGTGCCATAAGGAACCTCATGACCTAATCTTGCAAATCTTGTAGTATCATATCTATCAATAGCAGCAGCATCTCTAATTTCTGGACCTATTATTTCCCTTGCTTCTTTTCCAAAAATCTTATCTACTTCATACCACGATGCAGCTTCATCACCATGTAAAGGATATGTTTTTCTCAATGGATGGTCATGCCAATCATTTGGCATTAGTATTCTTTTCATATTTGGATGATTTATGATTTTTACTCCATACATATCATACATCTCCCTTTCTGACCAATTTGCCATTTTAAAAAGTGAATAAACAGAGTTTAACTCTTCTTTTTCTTCTATGAAACACTTAAGTCTTAATCTTTTATTCTTACTCATTGATAAAAATTCATAAAAAATTTCAAAGCCACCTTTTGATGAAATATAATCAATAGCAGAGATATCAATAAGCATATCGTATTGAAGTTCATTTTTTAAAATCTCAATTGCATTTATATTCTCTTTTGGATTTATGTAAATAACCAAATGCTCTTTTTGTATATACTTATCAAGTATTTTTACTTTTGAAGAGAGTAATTCTACATCATCTAAAAAGATTTTATCTTGACAAACATCAACTTTAGGAATTGATGGAGTAATATAAAACCTATCACTGAAATATGATTTATTTTGTACATCATCTTTTGGTTTGTATTCTCTCATACTAACCTCTTTTTCTTGATTGATCTAAAGATTGATTCTTTTCTAATCTTTTTTTGAAGCATCATAAGTGCATATTGCAAACTTTCAGGTCGTGGTGCACATCCAGGTAAATATATATCAACAGGAACTATTCTATCTGCACCTTGAACAGTTGCATATGTATTAAACATACCTCCTGTATTTGCACATGAACCCATAGATATAACCCACTTTGGATCAGGCATTTGGTCATAAAGTCTTCTCATAAATTCAGCATGTTTCTTAGTTAATGTTCCAGCTATTACAATAACATCAGCTTGTCTAGGACTTGCTCTAAAAATTGTCCCAAATCTATCAAAATCATATCTTGAAGCACCTGTTGCCATCATCTCAATTGCACAACATGCAAGTCCATAAGTCAAAGGCCATAAAGAGTTACTTCTACCCCAGTTTACAAGTTTATCTACTGTTGTTAGAGCAATAGGAGCTCCTCCATCAGCTAAATAGTTTACTTTATGCTGTGCCATTCTAAGGCTCCTTTTTTCCATGCATATATAAAACCAATTGTTAAAAGTAAAATAAATAATATCATTTCAACAAAACCAAACCAACCTAATATTTGAAAGTTAATTGCCCAAGGAAACATAAATATTATTTCAATATCAAAAAGAATAAATAATAATGCCATTAGATAAAATTGTACTGATATTGTATTGGGTTGTTTAGTAACCTCAGGTCCACACTCATATAAGGATACTTTTAATTTTTCAGTATTTAATCTTGCAATCTTTCTACTTATTACTCTTGCAAGATATACAGTTAAGATAAAAGCAGTGAATGTTAAAACAAACATAACAAATACACCAAAATACGGATGGGAAAACTCCATATGTGACATCATATATCCTTAAGATCTAATTTTTACACTTAAAAGTTGATTAATTATTTTTTTAATCCTATCTAATATCTACTAAAGCTATACTTATGCTACTATGGGCTTTTTGCTTAAATTAAATAAATTTTTTTAAACTATTTTTAAAACCAAAGAAATCAATCACTTAAACTTTAAATTATATTAACTTAAGATAAAGATTACTTTAACTTATAAATATTTTAGCTCATAAATCCCATTTTATTTTCACTATCAAAATTACCTTTTAACTCTTTTTCAATTTGGTCTTTAAAAGCCTCAACTGTAAAAATAGGCTCTTCATCTAAAGCGACTTTATAAGCAGTATTTTTTATAACTAATTCTATTTGCCCACCTGTAAGTTCATATGATAATAATTGCTCTAAATCAAAATCATCACTTAAAGGTAGTTTTTCAGGTAATAGTTTTTTCCAAAGCTCTTCTCTTTGCTTTAAAGTTGGTTTTTTAAATTCAATTTTATAATTAAATCTTCTTGAGAATGCAGTATCAATTGACTCTAAAAGGTTTGTTGTTGCTATTAAAATACCATCAAATCTTTCAATTTGTTCTAAGAAAATATTTTGCATTTGATTATGCATTTTTTCACTTCCACTATTTGAACCACTACTTCTTGCACTTAAAAATTGATCTGCTTCATTTAAAAGTAAAACTGGTTCTGATTTTGTTTTTTCTACTAAATCTTTATATGTATCAAAAATACTTCTAACATTTTTTTCACTCTCACCCACATACATAGATAATATCTTACTACAGTCAAAACTTAATACTTCTCTTTTTAATGATTTTGCTAAAGCAAGTGCTGTTAGGGTCTTTCCTGTCCCTGCAAAACCATAAAAAATAATCCTTGCATCAATTCCTCTTCTTTTTTCTTTTATGCCCCACTGTTTTAACTTATTTAAAACATTTTTATCTACTTGCTTTAAAAGTGAATTTAATGTCTCTTTAGTCTTATCATTTAAAACTACATCTTCTAAAGTTTTAGTAGTTGAGATAAGCTCAAACATGTCTTGTTCTTTTATAACAGTATTTAATTTTAATTTCGATCTTCTTGACTTTTTCTTTGTTGGATGAGAGATTTTATATAAAATCTCATCTGGAATAAAAAAGTTTCTATTTATTCCTCCAAAAGGAGTTAAAACTTCATCATAATCAATTAAATTTTTTGAAACTAATTTTGAACTCTCTTCTAGCAAACTTCTATATTTTATTTTTTCATAATCATCACTTGAAATTAGTTCAATTAAAGAGTTCATATCTCTAATTGTTCCATCACCACCTGAATATTCTTCTTTTAAAAGTGCTAAAAATATTGTTTGCTCTTGTTCTTCTAAAGAGTGCTCTTTAAAAAAATCTTCAAGCATAATATCTTTTTCTGTAACTTTAACTCTCTCTTTTATTCTATTTTCAAGCATTAATAGTTTTGATTTTAATCTATTTCTATTAGGTGAATTCTCATCAAAATTTCTTTTTACCATGTTTAATTGTTTTGCTAAATCTATTTTAAAAAATTGATCTTGCAGATACTCTAAATGGTCACTATATTTTTTTATCTCTGGCAATACAAACTCTAAAGACCCCTCTTCTAAAAGTTTTAGAAATGCAGTTGATAAAGAAATATTTGAATTTAACAACTCTAATTTTGAAATATCACTAATTTTTACATGTTCAAAACTATTGTGAACTAACCAACCAAGTTCTAAAAGTGATTTAATCTCTTCTACTTTATAAAGATGCTCGAAACTTTTTACATCATAAAATTCACTTAAAACATCTACAACAACTAAAGAATCTCTTCCAATAATATACTCTTTTGTAAGAAATTGAAGTATTTTTGCTTCTTCAATAGTACATTTTAGTTGTGCAAAAAATGCTGTTTTACTTACATCTTTTGCTTTAATAAACTCGATTATTTCATTCATTGTTTAACTTATCCTGTAATAAATTGTAAAATTTTTCTAAACTATTCTTTTCTCTAAAATCTAGCTTAGTATCATTAATAAAAATGCTATTTTGTTCAATCTTTGTCTCTTTTATATTTTTGTATAAAATCTCTACTTTATTTTTATCCAAATCGATTTCAAAACTATTCTTTAAAACCAAAACTTTGTTTTGACAAATAGCTTTATATGAACCTTTTGAATAAATATACATTTGACAATCTTGCTTTTTAATGTACTCTTTTAGTTTATTAAGATTCATATTATCGTATATATTTAAACCCACTAATAAAACAACGATAAAACTAAAAAAAAATATAAAAATCATAGCACCTCTTTTTAATTAATTTAAGATAATACATTAATATCTCTTAACTATCTATGAGCTTTAAAATATAAATATTTATAGGCTTATATCTTAATTTAAGATTAGTTTTCATATTATTTGATTTTTATTATCAATAAGTTTTAAAACCAAACTTTTTAATTCTATTTCTTATAAATATACTATATATTTATTTATAGAATTAAAGAAGAATTAATAGTTTTATATCTTATAAATTTTAGTATTCAAAGAAGTTAGTTAATCTAACTTAGGTGGTATTTATACTCAAAAAAATCAAAAAAGGATAGGAGATATATGAAATTTTTATCATCAATAGTTATTGCTTTATTACTTTTTACAGGGTGTGCGAACCTTGGATTAGATACAAGTAAAGTAAAGCCAAAACAAGAATTAATTGAAGATGCAAATGATGGGGATACAAAAGCGATTCTTGCATTAGCAAAAAACTATAATTTCCCTAAAACAAAAGAGGGATTATACTATTTTAACAAATGGTACAAACAACTTCTAAATGTAAAAAGTTCAGAAAATTTAACAGAAATTGCAAAAATCTATGAAGAATATAATGATATGTTCATAAATGGTAAAGCTAAAACTGTAAAGCTTTATGAAAAAGCCATAGAACTTAATAGTAAAGATGCAACTGTTGAGCTTATTAAGTATTATACTAAAAACTACAAATATGAAAAAGCAAAAGTTTTACAAGAAAAAGTAATTGATGAGCTATCAGAAAAACAATTAGCTGATTTATATATTTTTTATAATAACAAATATAAGAGAAATCAATTAGCTACTATTAAAGAAGTTATGGATAAAAAAGGTTACAAAGAGCCATTTGAAGTTGCAATTAAAAATCTAAGAAGTGCTGCATACAAAAATAAGACAAATGAAGTAAATAGCTTTATTAATGAAACGATTGACACAAAAGATTCAGAAAAGATTTTTCTTCTTGCAAATAAATTACAAAGATATTATAAATATAAAGAAGCCATTAGAACATATAAAGCTGGTCTTAAAATAGCTAATACAAATGCACAAGCATATTATGAAATTGCAAGAATGTATAAAAAAGGCAACTATAAACAAAAACTAAAAAGAAATAAAGATGAAGCTTCAAAATATTTAGAAAAAGCAGCACTTTTAAAACACAAAGAAGCAGCAGCAGAGTTATTAAAATATTACTCTGAAAAACCAGAATTAATGAACAAATTCTTTGAGATAAAATCAAAATTAGAAGAATCAAATGAAGGTAAACTATTTGTTGCTAAATATTATGATAAAAAAAGATTTGACCAAAAAGCAAATGCTATATATAATGAATTAGCAAAAGATGGAAACAAAGAAGCAATTTTAGAACTTGCTACTAAAAAACCATCAAAATATAACTTCAATCCAGAAGAGTACAAACTAACTCTTAAATGGCAAGATTATATTTTAAAAAGTGATGATATTGAACTAAAAAAAGAGTTAGAGAAAAAATTAACTTCTTCATATAGCTATAGAAATTACTTCAATGAAACAAAAGAGAAATTAAAAGATCTTCCAACAAATGAAAAAACAGATATCTTAGAACTTAGAAAATCAGCTTTATATAATAAATATAGAAAACCTGAGATTGCGCTTGAATATTACAAAAAGGGTGTAGCAGCAGGTGATGTAAAAAGTGCAAAAAATCTTGCTAGATTTTATCTTAGTTCAAAACAACAAAAATATAATGAAGCTATTAAAGTGTATGAAGATCTTCAAAAAAGAGGTGACCTAGAAGCTACAAGACTGCTTGCAGAATTATATATAAAACCTCCATATTATCTTAAAGATTTCAAAAAAGAGCCTGAAAAAGGTCTTGCAATTTATGAAGATTTAGCTTCAAAAGGAAATATAGACTCAATTAATAGACTTGTAAATCTTTACCTTTGTGGAAGTTGTAAAGATAGTGAATCTATTGTCAACTATAAAAAAGGCTTTAAATACTCTAAACTACTTTTAGAAAAAAGAGGTTCAGCTAGAGATTATGCAAATATTGCTTGGTCATATCACTATGGAAAAGGTGTTGATATAGATTTATTAAAAGCTAAAGAGTATTATGAAAAAGCTGCAAAAAAAGGTTATACATCAGCGTACTATAATCTTGCTTGGTTATATTACAAAAATGATGACTATAAAGGGCAAATAATTGAACTTAATTATGAAAAAGCAAAAGAGTATTTAGAGCTAGGAGCAAAAGAAAGAAATAGCGCTTCTATAAATCTTCTTGGAGTTTTTTATAAAAAGGGATATGCAGTAAAAAAAGATATGGAAAAAGCAGTAGCTCTTTTCAAAATAATTTATAGATATGACAAATATGCTTCTTTTCATTTAGGTGAATATTACAATGATAAAAAAGATTATAAAGAAGCAGTAAAATATTATAAGATTTCTGATGAAAGAGGATATGCTAGTGCTAGTATTGAACTTGGGATTATTTATGAAAAAGGTTTATTAGGTAAAAAAGATGTGAAAACTGCTTTAAAATACTATGAAAAAGCTTTTAGAAATAGTGATGATAAAACTCAAAAAGGTATTGCTGCATACAATATAGGTATTATTTATCAATATGGTAAAGGTGAAATAGAAAAAGATTTGAAAAAAGCAAAAGCTTACTTAAAAATTTCAAATTATAAAAAGGCTAAGACTCAACTAAAATTAATCAAGTAAGTAAGTGAGAACTTCTTACTTACTTTAAAAATAGTCTTGAAATAGCATCAAAATTGTTGAAATTGTAAAAATGGAAACTAATGTTTGTGTTGTAATAATTGCAGACATTAGTTTCAAATCTCCCCCTAATTCCCTTGCAAGAATATAAGCACTAGAAGCTGTTGGCATTGAACCAAATAAAACTAAAATAGTTAAAGCTTGACCTGTAATACCAAAATTTGTTCCAATAAAAAATATAACTACAGGGAAAATTGCTAGTTTTAAAAATAAAGAACTAAATAGTTCTAATTTTACCTCTTTTATATGCTTTATATGAAGTCCAACTCCAACAGATAAAAGCCCTAATGGTAAAGCTGCTGAGCTTAATATACCAAGAGTATTTTCAATAGGAGTAAATAAACTTATGCCAAAATAGTTTAATAATCCACCAATAACACACCCTAAAATCAAAGGATTCTTTAAAATTGATTTAGTAAAGGATTTTATATTTATCTTATTATTTGAAGCATATATTGAAAAGATTGCTATACAAAGTATATTTATAGCAGGTATCATAAAAGTCATAAGAAGAGCTGCTAAGACTAAACCACTATCACCAAAAAGTGCATCTGTTAAAGCTAAAAAAACATAACTATTAAATCTTATTGCACCTTGATATACAGAAGTAAAAGCCTTACCTTCAAAAAGAAAAACATATTTTGAAAGAAACATTAAAAAGATACTTAAAACAACAAGTGTTACTAGCCCTGTTGAGACAAAAGATACTCCATTAATATCATCTAAAGAGGCAGTTGATAGTTTGTATATTAATAAAGCAGGGAAAAGAGCATAATAAGTAAATTTATCTGCATAGTGCCAAAACTCTAAACTTGGAAACTCTATTTTTTTGAAAGTATATCCAAGTAGTATAAGAAAAAATATAGGCAAAAGTGCCACTACAATAGTTTGCATAAACTCTCCTACAGCAATTAATTGTAAAATAAAAGTTGATTATACAACCTTTATTTATATTTTTAATTAAGCTATATTCTTATAAATAAGATTTAATTTTTCATAAGATTAAAAAATTAAATCTCTTCTAATTTTACATCATATTCATGAATTATGGCATCAAGATTTAATTGAGTTTCTTCAAGCTTTTCAAACTTCTCTTCAACTTCTTTTTCATAATTTAGAATTATTTGAGATAGTTCAATTATCTTACTATTATCTCCTGCATTTGAAGCTTGAATAAGTTCTGCTTGCTCTTTTTGTATCAAATCTTCTAACTGTATGATTCTTTGCTCATATTTGTCAACTTCTTTTTTCAAAGGGTTTGTTTGTTTATTTCTTTCTTGAATAAGTGCAGCTCTTATTTTTTTATTCTCTTTTTTATTTACCTTGGGAGCTTTTTTTACTTTTTCTTCAACTTCTTCGTCTTCCCAACCAATTTTTTCTAAAAACTCATCATATGTTCCATCAAAATAAATAGCTTCATCTTTTGCAAACACAATCAATCTATCACACACTTGACGCAATAGTTCTTCACTATGAGTAACAATAATACAAGAACCCTCAAAATTTTTAATAGCTTTTGTCAAAGAGTCTATTGATTGCATATCTAAGTGGTTTGTAGGCTCATCTAAAAATAGAAGATTTACATCTCTTGCTAAAATTTGAGCCAACATAACTCTACTTTTTTCTCCACCTGAAAGTAATGATATTTTTTTCTTTACATCATCTCCACTAAACATCATAGAACCACAAATACTTCTAACAGTAGATTCTGGTAACTTTGAATTACCAAGATACACCTCATCCATAATTGTATTTTTTGGATTTAAATGTGAGATATTTGTTTGACCAAAGTGAGCAAATGAAGTAGAAGTATGATAAGTTACTGTTCCATCTATTTGTTTTAGCTCTTGTGCAATAGTATTTAATAAAGTTGATTTACCCTTACCATTTTTACCTATAATTCCCAAGGTTTCTGACTTATTTAAAGAAAAAGAGATATTTTTAAATAAAATATTATCTTTTGTATATCCAAAGCTTAAATCTTTTACATCTAATAATACTTTTGCAGGTGTATTTTTAAAATTGAAATTAAAATCAATAGTTGCTTCATGCACTATATCCTCCATCTCATCCATCTTTTCTAATAGTTTTACTTTAGATTGTGCTTGGGCTGCTGTTGAAGCTCTTGCTTTGTTTTTGGCAATAAACTCCTCTAGCTCTTTTCTTTTTTTATCTTGTGCAATCTTTTGCTTTTCATGGTGTTCATCATTTGCTTCAATTTGTTCATAAAACTTATGAGTATTACCCTCTAAAATAAATAGACTTTTTCTAATAATTCCCATAGTATGAGTAGTAATAGCATCCATGAAATCTCTATCATGGGTAATAAGAATAACTTCACCATCAAAATTTTTTAAGAAGTTTTTCAACCATCTTAAAGATAAAATATCCAAGTAGTTAGTAGGCTCATCTAAAAGTAAAAGATTTGGTTCAGTAATCAATAGCTTTGCTAAATTAATTCTTATTTGATAACCACCTGAAAAAGATAAAGGATCTTTTTCTAAATCCTCTTTTGAAAAACCCAAACCAAAAAGTATCTTTTCAACTTTGTAAATACTATATTTATCCTCTTCACTTAAAGCAAGTGCAGTCTCATCTCTTAAACTCTTTTTGGTAAACTCAAGATGTTGTTTCAAAGCACCAATCTTATAGCCTTTAGGAATTAATATCTCCCCCGCATCACAAGACTCTTCTTGCAAAATAAGTTTAAATAAAGTAGATTTACCAGAACCATTTCTACCTACTAAACCTACCCTATTTCCTGAGTTTAATCTAAAACTCAAATCAGAAAAAAGCTCTTTTGTTCCAAATTTTTTTGTTATATTTGATAGTTGTATCATCTATTTACTCTTTTTATAATTATTATGAACACTTCTTAAATAATATTTTCTTTTTTACATGCATTAAAAAATGGTATTCTAAGAAAGTTCTGATTAGCTATTAAGTTTTCTTCCAAGCCCCATATTTCTTGCTCTATATCATATTCTTTACCAATAGACTCTGCTCTTTTTTTATTTGAATAAATTTTTTTTATCCAGCTAATTCCAAATTCTTCATGACATATATAGTCATCTTTATATCGTCTTGATAAATTAAAAAGCCTATTCCAAGTATCTACTTCATCTTGCATTGTATTAGAATTTAATCTTATTTTCACATCAAAATTCATCAAATCAGTATTAATTATCTCAACTTCTACTTCAAATTGTGGTTCAGTTGTACCGTAGTAATAAAAAGCTTTTTTTGAGACTGTATCTTTTATTGGATTTTTTATTTTTTTCCATTTTGTATTACACTTGTTACACATAGGAAAAAGATTTTTTAAATTCACCGCATTAAAAGGATATTCATCTTTTGGTAAATAGTGATCATAAGCATCTCTATGATTTGAAGAATCTTTTTCTAATGTTTCTAATCCACAAAAAGGACATAATCTCCTATTGTTTTTAAAAAACTCATCGTAATGTTTATTTATCTCAAAAGCTGATTGATTAAATACTATTTTATATAAATCATTAAAAAAAAGTTTCACTTCCTCGGAGAACTCTTTACTTGTATTTATTTCTAAATCCTCATAAAAAATCGGACTAATAGTATTTTTACACAACTCTTCAATTTGATTGTTTTTATTAAATGCTTCTTTTATATAAGCAATTTTTCTATTATCAAATTTTGAACATATTTTAAATATCTTATGAATTGGTTTCAGTAAATATACAGGAGTATCTTTTACTTTTTTTCTAAAATCATTTTCTACTTTTATTTTAGTTAAAGTAAAATTTTTACCTTGTGATTTACACCAAATATCAATAACAATATGTTTAGCTAACTCTTGTAATTTTTCAGCTTTATGACTTATATAATTATATTTAAATATCATGATGAATACTTTTTCTTTAATATACCTATAATATTCATCTTTTCAAAAGAATCTCCAAACCTTGATAGTTCTTTTAGTGCATCATTTTTTGTTAATTCATCATTATTCACTTTTTTTCTTATTATTTCAAGTTCATTAAATGCAACATCTGAAATACTTTGATGTTTTTTAAATATATTCCAATATATCATATCAACTGATGTACCATAAGTTTCAATATCAGGATTTTTAGGCGTTAATATTTTATTAGTTGTCTCATCTCTTTGAAACTTAAATACATTTTCTTTTTTACAATCTGACACAATAAAAGGAGAATGCGTTGTTAATATTAATTCTTGTTCTCTTGGAATCATTTCATCTTTGATTGATTCATTTATAATACTTACAAATTTTGAACGCCAATCAGGGTTAAAATGAGTTTCAGGCTCATCAAATAAAAATAGTGTACTCCTTTGATTCATTAAAAGCAATGTACCAAAAACATGCAAAAACTGATGTTCTCCATCTGACAATTGTTTATAATATACAGGTTTTTTTGAGTGTATTTTTCTAAATGCAATATCAGAGATATTAAATACTTTTTCTTTTTCTTCAAATTTAGGAATTAAAGCTGAAATATTTACTTTATCATTTGCCTCTTTAATTAATTTTTGCGTTGAAGCACTTATAAGATGATTATTTAAAAGTCTAAAAAAATATAACGTCTTATAAAATTCATGTGCTGTTTTAAAATATCTATTAACTACTTCTCTTGTTGCATCATTTACATAAAAATAAAATTCATACTCAAAATATTTACCTTGCTTATTTTCAAATGGTTTTTCATAGTAAATTGTTGCACACTTTTTTAGTTTTTCAATTTCTATATTTAAAAAAGAAGGTAGAACAATAGGTTTTTTTTCATTATTTCTTAATCTAATAGAAATTGAAAAAGAATGAAGTTCTTTGATTTTAATTTCATCTTTGACATGCTTTAAGTTAATTACTCCATAATCATTTTCTATTGGTTTATCAAAAAGAAAATTAGATATGATGATAAGTTTATTTATATCATAATCCATAAAAAACATTTTATTTTCAATTTCATCATCTAACTTAGCTTTATCTTTTGCTAGTTTTGTAAATTCATCTAAATATTGAAAATCCATTTTTATATATGGGTTACTTATCAGTTCATTCATCCCTGAAGAATATGCAATTATTTGATTTGGTAAATATGTTTTAAATTTTTCAGGAGAAGCACTTGTATATTCATATTGATCATCCCATGCATATGCAACAGGAGACTTTTTTAGCTCTTTTTTTATTAAAATTCTTAATTGTTCACTTCTAGCTTCTGAATAATCATTAGATTTATTAGTATTAAAAACAGTATTTGAAAGTAAATATTCAATTTCAAAACCAAATTCTTTCTCAAAACTCTTTATATCACTCAATTCTGCATTAGAAAATCTTTCTAAAAAATAAAATATTTCAGACAACACTTCCAATAAATTTGATTTTCCTGAACCATTTAAACCTATTAAACAAATAGGATCAAGTTGTCTTAAGTCTTCGTACTCATTATTAAATTTCAACTCAAAGTTTTTAGGAAGCCCTCTGAATTCTGATAAAAGTTTTACTCTTAAAAGTTTCATTCTTTTATCCTAAAAGCTATATTTTCTTCAAAATCATTAAGAGTTTCATCTTTATATCTAAACTGCTCAACTTCTTTCCTCTGCAATAAACTTAACAAAGTATCTTTTATATCTGAGAAAGCTAGTTTTTTTTCAAATTCTATTTTATTAAGCTCTTCTAACAATCGATTATTTAAAACTACTTCTTTTTCTTGAAACACTTTTATGAAACTTTTTAAAAATCTATCATTAAACTTTAAACTTACATCTTTTTCATATTCAATAATATTATTTGTAAAATCTATAATATCTTTTCCACTTTTTACAATATCATCTTCAACGTCTTTATTGTAATTATCAAATATTTTTCTAGCAGTAGAAGCAGTTAAGGCTGTTCCTCCAAAAACTAATCCTATATCAATAATTTTGTTCAAAAAACTCTTTTTTTCTTTTTTAGGTTCTTGAATAACTTCTTGCTTTGTTTTTTCAATTGCTTCTTTAAGTTCATTGTCTTTACTAAGCTCTATTTTCTTCAAATTCAATTTTCCACTAAATGCTTTTTGTGATACAGATTCAAAAAGTTCATTTAATTCATTTAGACTATGTTCATAAGTAGCTTTAGTATTTTCAATTTGTTTTGCAATATTTCCAAAGTTCTTTTGTAAATTATAGTCTGGTTTAATAAATTTTATATTTTCAAATGTTGATTTAGAAATTATATTTTTCATCCCTTTTGTAGCTTTATTTTGGATATAAGATTTAGACAATCTTAATAACCAATATAAAAAATATGCATCAGTATTTTCAAATGGTTGAATTGCATTTATTTGTTGATTGAAAGATACAGCTCTATCAACCATTGCTAAATTTCCAATAGACTTTAAACTTCCTGCTATACAATTTACTAAAATTGAGCCAGATTCTACTTTTCTGCTAATAGATGCACCATCTTTAGATAAGTATTCTTTTGCTTTTGTTGCATATAATTTATCTTGTTCTAGATTATCTGTTTTTATCCATTCGATAAACTTATCATTATAATATATATCTTTACTTCTTGGTGGAGTATTCCCTGTAATTACATTCCCAAAATTATTCAACTTATCCTTTCCAAATTTTTTTATATCAATAATAGGGTTACCAAATATATCTAAAAATGTATGTTTAATTAAGTCATCAAGTAATACAATACTTAGTCTTCTTTTTTCAATTAACTCTTCTGTTTGAAAAAGATATTGGGATATTCTTTTTTGAACATCAAGTGACAAAAGTGGTATTCTAATATTTGAAATATATTTTTTAGATATATTTTTAAGTCCTATACCCTTAAACCCTTTTTCTAAAATTTGAATATTTGATTTCAAATAATAATACACATATTGAGTATCTATATTCACATCTTTTTTTTGTATTACATAACAATGATCCGATGTAGAAAATTTTCCATTATAGTAATTAATATTAGCTTTTCCTCCATCACCAATAATCAGACTTTCTCCACTAAATATAGCAACATTTATAAATTTTGATTGGTTACGACCAGACTTGAAAAATTTATACTTACCTTCTTCAAGTTCTTCACCCGCTTTTATTTTAGATTTGGGTAAAAATTTAAAAAGTTTATCAAGTTTTTCAAATTTAACATTATTCATACAAATTCTCTATCTCTTTAAGCTCATTTTGTATTTGATTTTCTAAATCATTTAATTTTTTGAATATTTTTTTTGGATCTTCTTTTTTTATTTCTTCTGGAACATAAACATGATAAGTATCAAAATTTAAATCATAATTTTCTTCTAGTTCTTTTCTATCAACTAAAAAATACTTTCCTGTTTTGTCACTTTTTATAGAATCTTTTGTTTTATATTTTTCAATAATATCCTGTAAATCGCTATCTTGGATTTCTTTTCTTTTGTCATCTAAAGAACGACCATCATTTTCCATTTTATAAAAAAATACTTTATCAGTTGTTAGTCCTTTAGTAAAAATTAAAATCGCAGTTGAAACTCCAGCATAAGGTTTAAAAACACCACTTGGCATAGTTATTACTGCTTTTAATTGTGATTTATCTATCATTAATTTTCTAGCTTCTACATGAATGTTAGAACTACCAAAAAGAACACCTTGTGGGATAATAATCCCAGCTGTTCCTCCATCATTAAGTAAAGAATAAATTCTTTCAATAAATAAAAGTTCAGTTTTAGTTGTATTTAATTGAAGTGCTTCATCTTTTTCATCTTTATTAAAATTACCAGTAAATGGAGGGTTTGCCAAAACAACATCATAAGAATTTAACTCATTTTTATGTTCTTGAAAATCTTTACTTAAAGTATCTAAATAATCAATTTCAGGATTTTCAATGCCATGCATAATTAGGTTCATAAGTCCAAGACGAACCATTGTCAAATCTATATCAAAACCTTTTAAATTTTGACTAAGTTTTTTTCTTTGGTCTTCTGTTAATATTGCTTGTGTACTTCTAGTGAATCCATCATCATCAGTATTGCTGTATTTTCCCTTTTTATCTAAAGTTGTTAAAATATATTGATAAGCACCCAATAAAAAACCTGCACTACCACATGCAGGATCTACAATCTTATCATTTTCTTTTGGCTCAACTAATTCAACAAGTAAATTAATAATATGTCGTGGAGTTCTAAATTGTCCATTTTTTCCTGCTGTTGCTATTTCATTTAAGAGATGTTCATAAACATCTCCTTGTATATCTTGGTGAGTCTGTTTTTTATCATGTCTATCTTTATAAATTTCTTTAAAAATATCTTCAATGATATTCATAACATCATAAAGTAAAGAAGCACTAGGGATAATAAATACAGCATTTTTCATATGTTTTGTAAAATGACTATTTTCATCTTCTAATTGTTTAACCGTGGGAAATACATTTTTAGAAATGTGTTGAAGTCTTTCTTCTTTATTTTTTATTTCTAAAATTTTTGACCATCGTAGTTCTTCTTTTGAAACTTCAACTTCTTTATTTTCTTCTTTTCTTGTTTCTTCATTTAAAACTTTTATAGTCTTTTTATACTTACCATCAAAAACAGAAATATACTTTTCATCATTTTCTTTTTTTTCATCATCTAAAATATCAAGTCTTTTTATAAAAATAAGATATGTAATTTGTTCAATTGCTGTTAAAGGATTTGATATTCCACCTGACCAAAAGATATTCCAAAGTTTTAGTATTAATTTTTTTATTTCTGGATTTTGTAGCATTCTTGCAAGTTCTCCTGATAGGATTTTATAAGTAACAATTTTATCTTTTATTTATTTAATAGGTTATAAAAGCCCATTTTTTTAGTATCAATTGAGTATTTTTTTATCAAATTATCCAATTTTTCTGACCATTGGGTATCTTCACATATAATATTCATAAGATACTCACACATTACTAAGGTATTGTAAAGATATCTTTTCCTTGATAAGTTAAATTTTTTATTTAAATCTTTTGGATTTTTGGGTAATGTAAAATCTATTGTAAACCTTTTATTCCAAACTCTAGAATGATGAGCACAAGCATTTCTTGTAATTGTTAAATGATGAAGGAAAGAAGACAAAATTTTTTCATCTAAATTATAACTTTTTGCTATGATTTGCCTATATTTTCTCTCTTTAATATTACTTAACCAGTTTGATATTTGACCTAATCTCATCACTTCTACACAAACCCAAATAGGTGGTAATTCCTCTTTGTATTCATCAAAATGGTCTTTAATAAATAATTTTGATTTTAATTTATCTAAAGTTTTTGAATACTTTATCGAAGATGAAAAAATCTGAGGATTTAGAAGTGCATGAGAACCAAAAGATTCAGCTAAGGGATATGCTAATTTACTTCTAATTGAGACCTCTATTCTTTCTATTGCATCAAGTAAAAGCAATCTTAATTCTCTATCAAAAATATATAAGTTTAAAATATATTCAAAATATGTATTTTCTTTAAAAGTATGAGTATCATAATCTTTTTCAAATATCAACCAATATCCAGCAAGACGATAATAATTTAGATTCTCTATATAATATTTAGCTTTTGATTCATCTCTAAGGAGCATACCACGAAATTTTAATAAATTAATTTGTTTATCAAGAATTAAAAAAGGTTTATTAAAGGATTCTTTTAGAGAAGTTTTCAAAAAGTAACTCCTCGGGTGAGCATTGTAAAGAGGCTTGAGGAGTATTATTATTAAAATAATAATAAAAATATTCTAAAAATTTGCTTTTAATATGTAAGTAAGTTGTAAATGAATAATTGATTTTAATCATTCACAATATTACTATTTTTTTATTTAAATAATCTTTAATATTATTTATTTTTCTACAAGGTTATATAAATTTTCTATCTCTTCTTTCCAAATTGTTTCATCAATTGTTTCAAGAACTAAAGGGATATCATCCATTCTTTCATCATTCATAATAAACTTAAAAGCATCCCAACCTATTTGTCCCATTCCAAGGCTATGGTGTCTATCCACTCTACTTCCAAGTTCTGGTTTTGAATCATTTATATGCATTCCCATAAGATATTTTGAGCCTACTATTTCATCAAACTCTTTCCATGTTTTATCATAAGCTTCTTTAGTTCTTATATCATATCCAGCTGTAAACATATGACATGTATCAATACATACACCAATTCTACTTTTATCTTCAATCTTATCAATTATATAAGCTAAGTGTTCAAACTTATACCCTAAGTTACTTCCTTGACCTGCTGTATTTTCAATAACAAGTTTTACATCATTTGTCTCATCTATTGCTTGATTTAAAGATAGTGCAATTCTATCTAAACACTCATCTTCACTTATTTTTCTTAAGTGACTTCCTGGATGAAAGTTTAATCTATCAAGTTTTAATATTTCACATCTTTGTATTTCATGCAAAAAACCATCAAGTGATTTTTGTCTTTTTTCTTCTTCTGGATGTCCAAGATTGATTAAATAACTATCATGAGGTAAGATATGTTTTGTTTGAACACCACTTTTTTCTAACTCTTCAAACCACTTATCTAAAGTTTTTGTATCAAAATCTTTTGCTCTCCATTGTCTTTGGTTTTTTACAAATAAAGCAAAAGCTTTACATCCTAACTCTTTTGCATTTATTGGTGCATTATAAACTCCACCACTTGCACTTACATGAGCTCCAACATATTTCATTATATTTCCTATTTTTAAAAATATAATACAAAAATGCTTCTTTAAAGAAAATATAGTTTTAAAACTATAAAATTTCACAAACTATATGAAAGTTTAAATTATTTGAAGTATTTAAACTATATCTTACTTGACAACTCCTTTTTATGTAAAATATGTTTTAATCAAAGCAATTAATTAATATATTTTAACTCTTAATTACTATTTGTTTTATTTGTTTTTAAAATTAAGAGTTATATAAAAAAGATAAAAGGGCAACATTAATGAAAAAAATAGTAATCATTGGTGGTGGATATGCAGGAATTTATGCATTAAGAGAATTGGTTAAAAATAAAAATATCAAAATAACACTTATTGATAAACATACATATCACAATTTACAACCAGAAGTTTATGATCTAATCGCAAATAAATCAAATTTTGCAGATGTTACGATTGATTTAACTACCTTATGTATGGGATTTGATCACAACCACCTAGAATTTAAGAATTTAAAAGTAAGAAAAATAGATAAAAAAGATAAAAAAATCTACACTGAAGAAAAAGAGATTGTTGAGTTTGATTATCTAATATTAGCAGCTGGAACAAGGACTTTTTTCCCTCCACAGGTATCTGGATTAAATCACGCTGATGATATAAAAAAACTTCACAGAGCAATTGTTTTTAAACAAAGTTTTGAGAAACAACTATTTGAAAAAATTAAAAATGAAGCAAAACAGTGTGCAGACACGCGTATTCTTGTAGTTGGCGCTGGTTTATCAGGGGTTGAAATTGCAGCAGAGATGGCATACTTTTCAAATAAATTTTTTAAAAGAGGAAATTTCTCTTGTGAGAATCTAAAGATATCTTTAGTAAGTAGTTCAGCTAGTATATTACCAGGACTTAGTCAACAACTTATAAATATTTCACAAGAAAGATTAAAATCTTTAGGAATAAATATAATAACTAATACAAAACTTGAAAAAGTAGAAGATGGTTACTGTTTTTTATCAAATGGTACAAGAATAAATCACTCTTTTGTTGTTTTTACTGGTGGTGTAGAAGCTTCTCCTCTTACTTCTGAGTTAGATATAAAAACAAACCAAAAAGGGCAAGTTATTGTAAATGAACATATGCAAGTACTTGATCACGAAAATATCTATGCAATAGGAGATATTGCAGAAATTAGAAATAATGATGATGAAATAATGCCTCCAAATGTTACTATTGCTAGAATTAGTGGTTCATTAGCAGGAAAAAATGTTTTAAAATCACTTGAAAATAAACCTCTAGTTAAAACTAATCCTAAACTTGATGGAATACTTATTGCACTTGGTGGTGAATATGCAGCAGGAAATCTTTTTGGACTTATTCATGTAAAGGGTAAACTTGCATATTACATTAAAAAATTTGTTTTCCATTCATATAGAAGACCTTTACTTAAACTTATTAATATAGGCTATAGCAGATTTAGAAAGTTTCAGCATTAAATAGCCTAACTGGGCTATTTAATAATAAAATAATACCTTAAGTAACAAATGTATACAATACTAGTAAATAAAATAATTTTGGGCACTAATGGAAAAATCAATAACATATAAAAATCTTATCACAAAAATTATTCTTCTTACGCTCGTGATTACACTTTCAGTAGCTTTTATTTATGGAGAGTATTTAAAAAGAGATGCTATTGAAAAACTAACTAAGATTGATGCTAAAAAAACCAGCAAACTAGTATTTCAATCTCTATATTCAGCAATGGAAAAAGGCTGGACAAAAGAAGACTTAAAAAATATTATTGATAGAATAAATACAATTGATGATGAGATGATTGTAAATGTTTATAGAAGCCCAATTGTTGCAGAAGTTTATGGAGATATAAAATCAGATGCAAAAGCAAGAAAAGCAAATCCTTTTGTAAAACAAGCTTTGAAAAGTGAAGAAGTTTTAAACATCATAGATGATAGTATGATTCAATTCTTTTATCCAATTATCGCAGAACAACAATGTCTTAAGTGCCATACAAATGCCAAAGAAGATGATGTTCTTGGAGTTATAGATATCTCTTATCCAATAAATGATTTAAAAATATCACTATCTACAATGATAAACTTTTTTGCTTTGTTTATTGTTATGTTTTCTCTTATTGTGTTTTTATCTTTATACTTTGAATTTGACAAATACTTAGTAAAACCTATAAAAATATTTGTAGATAAAATAAATGATATTTCTGAAAATAAAGATATAAAACAAAGAGTAAAAATAGATAATAAAATCAAAGAAATAACTTCTATGCAAAAAGTATTTAACAATATGCTAGACTCTTTAGAATATCAATTTTACAATGATGAATTAACTGACCTTCCAAATAGAAAAAAACTTCTTGAAATAGTAAATGGAGATAAATATGCTTCGTTAATGCTTATAAATATAGATAAATTTCAAGAAATAAATGATTTATATGGTGATGAAGTTGGGAATGAACTATTAGTTTATATCTCAAATATATTAGAAGAAAACTCACCAAAATCTTCAACATTATTTAAACTTCACGCTGATGAATATGCACTATATTATGAACAAGATCTATCTTTAGAAGAGTTAAAAAGTTTAGCCTTATATCTAATAGAAAGCATAGAAAAAAATGCATTTGTAGTAAAAGAAGACAATGAAGCCCATGTAAATGTATCTATTGGTATTGCCTTAGGCAATGAAGCTTTACTTACAAATGCAGATATAGCATTAAAAATTGCAAAGAGAAAAAGACAAAAATTTATCCTTTATGATTCTTCTATGAAAATAGAGCATGAATATGAACAAAATCTTAAATGGGGTAAAAAAATTAAAGATGCAATAAAAGAAGATAGATTTATTCCATTGTTCCAACCAATTGTTGATACAAAAACTCAAGAAGTAGTAAAATATGAATCATTAATAAGAATGGTTGATAAAAACGGTGAACTTATATCGCCTATTCATTTTTTAAATTTAGCTAAGAAAAATAAACTTTATCCTCAGCTAACAATGATAATGATTAAAAAAACATTTGAAGTATTAAGTAAAATAGACAAAAAAATATCTATAAATTTAAATGTTGATGATATTTTAAATAAAGAAGTTTATGACTACATAATCAAACACTTAAAAGTTTCGAATTCTGGACAAAGAGTTGTATTTGAACTTATTGAATCAGAAGGAATTGAAAACTTTGATGAAGTACTTAATTTTATTGAAGATGTTAAGCACTATGGTTGCCAAATCTCTATTGATGATTTTGGTACAGGATACTCAAACTTTGAATATTTAATGAAATTAAAAGTTGATTATATAAAAATAGATGCCTCAATGATAAGAGATATTGACACAAATAGAAATTCTCAAATGGTAACTGAAACAATTATAGATTTTGCTAATAAAATGGGAATAGAAACAATAGCAGAATTTATTCACTCAAAAAATGTATATGAAAAAGTAAAAGAGATAGGAATACATTACTCTCAAGGATACTACTTTGGTGAACCTACTAGTTTAGACTAGTAGCTAACTAATTCTTTCTAACTTTATTAATAATTTTATAACTTATTATTAGATAATATTTTATGTTACTTTTAAAAGATACTTTAATCTCAAAGACAATATCACTATTAGTGAATTAAAAATAAGTATACCTTTAAAATTAGACTTACATATAACAATGTAATTAATTATATAAGTAACTTAGGATTTAAAGATGACAAGTAAAAAATTAGATGATAAAATAAAACTGACAGCAAGAACAGTAAATGTACAAATAGGACAAGAAGTAAAAGTAATCCTAAAACTTTATGATGAAAATAAAAAAATATTAAAACAAAAAGAGTATAAAGAAAAAGTACAAGAGAATACAAACGTAGAGAAAAGATTTACAATCTTAAGCTTATCAAATGAGTTAAATATAGACTCCTCAAAAGTTAAATATGTTTCAGGATGGATTGATGCAGATGATGATGGAGAGATAACAAGAGAGTATGAAAAAGAAGTTTGGATAGAAGTAATTGAAGGTGAAGAAAAAATTACTATTATAGTTGAACTTCCCCATTCAAAAGAAACAGGATGGGGAGCAAAAGGTTTAGCTGGACATACAGCAATGGCAATTGGAAATCGTTTTTTTGATTATGGGCCTGATTATAGTAACAACAAAATATTTAATGAAGAAATATATCAAGCAGATTTAAATCAAGATGGTGATATGAAAGATAATGTAAAAATTGATGATATACCAAATGCTGGATTCTATTTTGCTCCAGGTCGTCCTTGGTGGGCTGAAATGATTTCAAAAGAACCCAAAAATGTAACTTTATCTCAAGTATTAAGTTTTATATCCTCAAATTGGAGGAATAATAATGTGTATGGAACAGTATATAAAATAGAGTTTTATATAAAAAAATCTCAATCAAATAGAATACTTGAATGGTGGAAAGATAGATATAAACATTTAAAAATATATAGTATTAAACCTTGGACAGGAGAACAATGTACAACAACAGTTAAAAAAGCTTTAGCTTACGGGGGTATTAATAATATTGATTGGGATACTTTAACTCCTGATGGAATTCTTGAAGATTTACAAACAGAGATAAAAAGTACATCATTCCAACATAAAAATGAAAAAGCTATAATAACACTTATTAAAAAAGAGGCAGAAGATTGGAATCCATAAAATTAAAAAGCTATTTAGCTATAATATTAATAGTTTTACTACTATCATCTTGTACTAAAGGGGAAGATAAAATGAAAATAATCGCATATGGGACACCAGAATTTGAAGAATTTGTTAAAAAAGCTCCGATTAATTTAGAAAAAGCTTGGGACTTACAATTGAAATATTATGAAGAAAATGAAGAAAAAGTTATTGGTTCTCCTCTATTTTTTATTATAAATGATAAATATATTTTTACTCCATATTATAATCCAAAGATTCCAGAAGTAAAACTTTCAGGAGTAAGTATTGATTCTCAAACAGGTGAAGCTACTTATGTAAATATGAAAGATAAACTCAAACCAAAATCTCAGTTTGGTTGGAGGAAATCTAAAAATTAAAAAGTTTAATAAAAGAAGAAGTTAGTGAAAACAAAGTGAGAATCATCACTATTGTTTAAACTAATTCTTTCTAACTTTTATCAAAATACTATTTTGTCTATCTCTAAAGATGATATTTTTATCATCTTTTTCAAAAAGTTTTTTGATAAAATCTTTTTTATAAGTACTACTTAAATATTGTTTATTAAAACTTTTATAATCTAAGCAACTAAAAGTATCACTACATATTTGATTTTTATACATTTTTAGATTTAATATACTCTTACCAGCAGTAAAAATTTGAACTTGTGTAAAATCTTGATATTTATTTATAAATCCAGTATCATAAAATCTCATAGTTGGAGTTTTTATAAGAATTGTAGCACTGCTACTTTTAACTGGTTGTTTTACTGCACATGCACTAAAAAGTAAAGTAATGATTAAAAAAATATATTTATTTATAGCTTTTCCTTTTGTTTTGGATTATTTTACTATAATTGCGAAAAAATAAGATTAAAGGTTTGTTTTGTTAGTTCATATTTGTTGTTCAGTAGATAGTCACTACTTTTTAGAAAAGATTCAAGAAGAGTACCCAAATGAAGAGTTAATTGGATATTTTTATGACCCAAATATTCATCCATATGGTGAGTATAGATTAAGATATTTAGATGTAGAGTATTCATGTAAAAAATTAGGTATTAAACTTCTTGAGGGTCCATATAATTTAGAACAATGGTTAAAAAAAGTAAAAGGTATGGAACATCTTCCTGAAAAAGGTGATAGATGCACAGTTTGTTATGATGATAGATTAGAAAATAGTGTAAAAAAAGCTATAGAGTTAGGTCATGATAAATTTACAACAACACTATTAATATCTCCTAAAAAATCACAAGAAAAACTTGAAAAAATAGGTGCAAAGCTACAAGATGAGACAGGATTAGAGTTTATATTCAAAGATTATAGAGCAGGAAATGGTACCCAAGTTCAAGGACAAGTAGTAAAACAACACTCACTTTATAGACAAAATTATTGTGGTTGTTTATTTGGATTAACTCCACAAAGAGAAGCACAGAAAAAAGTGATGGATGAGATGTTTAATCCTATCTCAAATCAAATACTTCCAGAATCAATTGAGCAAAGACTTGAACTTTATAAAAAAAGAAATGAACTTGAAGAAAAAAATCAAGAATATAAGATAATAAAACAAAGATTTTTAAATTATCGTTTATTTAATGGAAAAGTTGATATAAATAAAAAGACTGTTCCATCTTATTTTTTATGCTATTCAACTATAAATAGAACAAAAACAAATGGAAGAGTTGAGTATTATAAAGATGGTATTCATTATTTAAATAGAGAAGAAATTAAAGTCATAACACTAGATACATTTAATACCTTAACAAAAAGTTCATACAAAAATGTAAAAGAGTTAATGTACAATCCTTTAAACTTTCAAGAAGAATTAGAAGTTAGGAATAAGATATTAAATAATGCATATGATTTAAGTGCAGTTATTGTACTTGATGAGATAATTGAAGGTAAATTTGAAATAGAACTAAACACACAAACTTATGATGATGTGAAGGAAGAGATTATATGAAAATTTTAGTAAGTGCATTAGAGACTTCATCAAATATTCACTTAAAAGAGTTAAAGAAACATCTTAATGAAGATATTGAACTTGTTGGTGTATTTGATAAAGAGTTAGGAAATCCTATTTATGATCTAACTGCCCTTGCAATTATGGGATTTATAGATGCATTAAAAAAATTAAAATTTTTTTTTAAATTAAGAGATGAGTTAGTAGAACTTGCAAAAGATTGCGATAAAGTTTTACTTATGGATAGCTCAGGGTTTAACCTTCCTTTAGCAAAAAAATTAAAACAAACTTATCCAAATAAAGAGATTATTTACTATATATTACCTCAAGCTTGGGCATGGAAGAAAAAAAGAGTTGAAAAACTTCAACAATACTGCACAAAACTTTGTTCAATTATTCCTTTTGAGCAAGAATTATACTCAAATAAAAAGATGATAAGTTATGTTGGACATCCACTTTTAGATGAGATAACACAATTTAAACACTCATATGAAAAAACAGATAAAATTGTTTTTATGCCAGGTAGTAGAAAAACAGAAATAATAAATCACATGTCAGTATTTAGGCAAATTGCAAGATCCATTCCAAATAAACAACACATATTAATTATTCCTTCAAAATTTGATGATGCATACATCAAAAAAACTTATGGAGATATAAGTGATTTTATTGTTTCAAATGATGCTCATCAAAGTTTAATAGATGCAGAGTTTGGTTTTATTTGTTCAGGAACAGCAACACTTGAAGCAAGTTTAATTGGAACTCCTTTTGTCATGTCCTATGTAGCTAAAAAATTTGACTATTTTTTAGGAAGAATGTTTGTAAAACTTCCATATATTGGTTTAGCAAATATCTTTTTTGACAAAATGGGGAAAAATGCAATTCATAAAGAATTTTTTCAAGAAGAAGTTACTAGTAAAAATCTTTTAGATGAATACACAAATATGAACAAAAATAGATTTTTAGATAATTCAAAAGTGTTAAGAAAATATTTAAAAAATGGTAGTTCAAAAAATGTTGCTCAAATAATACAAAACTAATTTTTTTTTAGCTAAAATATGTGACTATTTTAAACACACAATATTAGGATAATAAGAATGTTAGATGTTATGGAAATTCAAGAGATATTACCTCATAGGTATCCCTTTTTATTAGTTGATAGAATCACTGATATGGAAAAAAGAAAAAGTATCACTGGATATAAAAATATATCAATTAGTGAACCTGCTTTTATGGGACACTTTCCAGGTCATCCAATTTACCCTGGAGTATTAATTCTTGAAGGTATGGCACAAGCTGGTGGAGTTTTAGCATTAAAAAGCAATGACCTTTCAGCAGAAGAACTTAAAAATAAAGTTATTTACTTTATGAGTATAGATAAAGCAAAATTTAGAACTCCTGTTAAACCAGGAGACAAACTAGAATATAAAATTGAAATTTTAAAATTAAGAGGTACATTAATTGTACTTGATGGAAAAGCTTATGTTGATGATAAGCTAGTTGCTGAGGCTGAGTTAAAAGCTATGGTTGTAGATAAATAAATTTAGGTTTGATATGAACAACATTCATAAGACAGTTATAATTGAAGATGGAGCACAAATAGGAGATAATATAACTATTGGTGCTTATACAATTATAGGAAAAGATACAAAAATTGGCGATGGTACAAAAATTGGTTCACATTCACTAATTGAGGGCAAAACTACAATAGGTAAAAATAATGAAATTTTTTCTCATGTAACATTAGGTTCTATTCCTCAAGATTTAAAATTCAATGGTGAGGATGTAGAGTTAATTATTGGAGACAATAATAAAATTAGAGAATATACATTATTTAATCCAGGAACAATTGGTGGTGGTAGTAAAACAGTTATTGGTAATAACAATCTATTTATGGGATATACACATGTTGCCCATGATTGTATCATAGGTAATGATTGTATTTTTGCAAATGTAGCAACATTAGCTGGTCATGTAGAGTGTGGTGATTCAGTTGTTGTTGGTGGTTTAACTCCTGTTCATCAATTTTGTAAACTAGGAAGCTATTCTATGGTTGGTGGAGGGTCTGTAGTAACACAAGACATTCCTCCATATTGTTTAGCTGAGGGTAATCGTGCTGTATTAAGAGGTTTAAATCTAACTGGGTTAAGAAGAAGACTTGATAATAGAGAAGATATAGATGAAATAAAAAAAGCTTACAAAGCAATATTTCAATCAAAAGAGTCTATTTCAGATGTTGCAAAAAGATTACTTGAAGAGAGTAATAACAAATATGTAAAAGAGTTAGCTCAATTTGTTGTTGATACAAAAAGAGGAATACCTTTTAATAGAAAATAGTGGAGAGTTGATAAAATATGAGTAAAATAAAGTGTGACTTTTGTGGAGTAACGGAATCAAAAGATAATCCAATAATTGCAGGTGAAAATGGATATATTTGTAAGGGTTGTGTAACTGCTGCACATGATATCCTAAATGGAAATGAACCACAAGATAATAATCTATCTGAAGAAGAACTAGAAGAAGCAAAAGAAGAAGTAAAGCTTAGAACTCCTGCTGAGTTAAAAGAGATTTTAGATGACTATGTAGTTGGACAAAATAGAGCTAAAAAAGTCTTATCTGTTGCAGTATATAATCATTATAAAAGAATTTTTAGAAAAGACTTAGATGATGAGGATGATACAGAAATCAATAAATCAAATGTTTTATTAATTGGTCCAACAGGAAGTGGGAAAACACTACTTGCACAAACAATAGCAAAACATCTTGATGTTCCTTTAGCAATAGCAGATGCTACATCTTTAACAGAAGCTGGTTATGTAGGTGATGATGTTGAAAATGTAATTACTAGACTTTTACAAGCTGCAAATGGTGATGTAAAAAAAGCTGAAAAAGGTATTATCTTTATTGATGAAGTTGATAAAGTTGCAAGAATGAGTGAAAATAGATCTATTACAAGAGATGTATCTGGTGAGGGTGTACAACAAGCACTTCTTAAAATTGTTGAGGGTTCTTCAATAAATGTTCCTCCAAAAGGTGGAAGAAAACATCCTGGACAAGATGCAATTCAAGTAGATACAACAAATATTTTATTTATCTGTGGTGGTGCTTTTGATGGACTTGAAGAGATTATTAAGAAAAAGCAAGGTGCAAATGTACTTGGATTTAATCAAGAAAAGAAAAGTACTAAAGATAAACAAGATATAATATCTGATGTAGAAGCACATGACTTAGTTAAATATGGATTAATCCCTGAACTTATTGGACGACTTCATATGATTGCAACTTTAAATGAAATAAGTGAAGATGATATGGTTCATATCTTAACTGAACCAAAAAATGCCTTAGTAAAACAATATATCAAACTATTTAAAATGGATGAAGTTGAGCTGTGCTTTGAAGAAGATGCATTAAAAGAAGTAGCGAAAAAAGCAATTGAGAGAAAAACAGGGGCTAGAGGTCTTAGATCAATTCTTGAAGATATTATGTTAGATATTATGTATGATTTACCTTTATACAAAGATAAAAAAATTACAATTACTAAAGATGTAGTATTAAAAGAAAAAGAAGTAGAAGTAGCATAAAGGATAACAATGTTAAATAAATTAATAGGTCTATTTTCAAATGATATGGCTATAGATTTAGGAACTGCAAATACTGTTGTTTCTATTAGAGGGAAAGGTATTATTATAAATGAACCTTCTGTTGTTGCTGTTCAGCATGATAGATATGGAAAAGATAAAATATTAGCTGTTGGTCAAGAAGCCAAACAGATGATTGGTAAAACCCCATTAAATATCCAAGCTGTAAGGCCTATGAAAGATGGGGTAATAGCTGATTTTGAGATGACTGAAAGAATGATTAGATACTTCATTGAAAAAGCTCACTCAAGAAAATCATTTATTAGACCTAGAATTATTATTTGTATCCCATTTGGAATTACTCAAGTTGAGAAAAAAGCTGTAAAAGAGTCTGCAATTAGTGCAGGAGCTAGAGAAGTATTCTTAGTTGAAGAACCAATGGCAGCTGCAATTGGAGCAGGAATTCCAGTATCTGACCCATCTGGATATGTTGTAGTTGATATTGGTGGAGGTACAACTGAAATTGGTGTAACTTCACTTGGTGGTTTAGTTCTTTGCAAATCAATCAAAGTTGCAGGAGATAGATTTGATAAAGCAATTATGGATTATGTAAGACAAAACTATAATCTTTATATTGGTGAAAGAACAGCTGAGAGTATTAAAATAGAAATTGGTACTGCAATAAAACTTGAAAAAGAGTTAAAAATCAAAGTAAAAGGTAGAGATAACTCTGGATTACTTTCTACAATTGAATTAGGAAGTGAAGGTGTTAGAACTGCAATTAAAGAACCACTAAAAGAGATTGTTTCAGCAGTGAAAAGTGTTCTAGAGGACATGCCACCTGATTTAGCAAGTGATATTGTTGACAATGGAGTTATCCTAACTGGTGGTGGAGCACTAATAAAAGGTTTAGATACATATTTAGCAGATATTATTAAGCTTCCAGTTAAAGTTGCCGATGAACCACTTCTAGCAGTAGCTTATGGGACAAGTAATGTACTTAATCAATCGGAGCTATTAAAACTGATAACTAATGAATAAATTAATCTTCTTTATTCTTTTTCTAGCCATAAGTTTGTTATACATCTTAGATGTAAACAAGCTTTTAGGTGAAAAATTTACTTTATTTAATAATATAAAAGAGTTTTATATTCATAAAGTAGTAAAAATAACTAACTTCACAGAAAAATACTTTTATCAAGCAAGTACAATTGAAGAACTAAAACAAGAGAATGAAAAACTAAAAGAGTTTAGACTTCTTTATGAAAGTAAAAATCAAAAACTAACTGATTTAGTAAATAGTATAAAGAAATTAAAACCAATAGATGAAAAGCTTATTCAAACAAGAGTTTTATCATATGTTGAGTTTGATGATTTTACAAAAGTTTGGTTAGATAAAGAAAAATTAAATGATCAAATCTCAGGTTTAGTAATTGATGATTATGCAGCTGGAATAGTAGTTAAAAAAAATGATAAAGCACTTGCATTACTAAATGGAAATGAAAAATCAAATTATGCTGTATATATAGGTAAAAATAAAGCCCCTGGAATTATACATAGTATCAAAAAAAGTAAATATATTGTTGCAAAGTATATTCCTATTTGGATTGATATAAATGTAGGAGATGAAGTAACAACATCAGGAATGGATAATATTTTTTTCAAAGGCTTAAAAGTTGGAAAAGTTGTATCTATAAATAAAATGCCTGATATGCAAGAAGCCGTTATTGAACCTTATGCAAAAGTCTTAAAAAGAAGATTTTTTTATATTTATACTTCTAAACTTCTACAAAAAGAACAAAAAAATGAAAATGAGACTATAAATCTCAAAAAAGAACAAAAAAAAGATTAAGAAACAATAGCTTTTATATAATCAGCTATCCTAAAAGAGTTAGCATAAATAGTCCAAGTATGAGGTACACTTCCTCCTGTTGGCATAAAACTTCCATCACTTACAAATAAGTTTTTTAAATCATGACTTTGACAATATTTATTTAAAACCGAACTTTTTTTATTATTTCCAAATCTACAACCACCTGCTTGAAGATTTTGAGAGGGTAAAGCACTCATATTGACTTTAATATTTTTTCCACCCATCTTTACTAATACTTTTTTTGCTTTTAAAGCTAAAAAATTTGCAGCCTCTAAATCTTGTTTATGTGCACCAATTCTAATATTTGCAACGGGTATTCCATACTTATCTTTATATTTTTCATCAACACTTACAAAACAGTTATCATTTGGTGTCCAGTCTGTAAAAACTTCAAAGTTTAAAACTCTTTTTTGAGTAAAATTCTTATAAATATTCTCTTGTAAAGCTTCACCAAATAAAAAATTATCTTCACCATCTTTTTTATAAAGGTTTGCTTTTCTTATAGGATTTGCATGGTCAAATAAAAAATCAATAGTTCCACCTTTAAATTTTGAAGTATAATACCAATCTTTTAATGCCCTATTTACAAATAAACCTTGCGTAAAAAGCTCTTCATGATTTAACTTCTCATTCTCACTAAACTCTGCACTTCCTATTCCTCCACCTGTAAAAATCATATTTTTGCCAACTTGTTTTGAACTATTTGCAAGACCATCAGGATAAAAACTATTTTTTGAATTTAGTAAAAGTCTTGAAGTTTCTACAGCTTGGGCAGCCAAAACAAATATTTTTGCTTGAATTGTTTGTGTTTTTTTATTTTTTGTATAATAGTAAGCTTTTGTAACTTTTGATTTATTACTATTTAGTTTATAAACAAAGGCATTTGCTTTTATAGTTAAATTATTTGTTTTCAAAGCATCAACTAAAAGTGAAGCCCTTGCACTTGATTTTGCACCACTATTACAGCCATAGCTTCCACAAAAATTTGAGTAATAACAAGATTTTCTATGATTTTTATCTTCACTTATAATTGCTCTTGGAACCTTGTAAGGGGTATAACCTAACTCTTCACAAGCATTATCAAAAAGTTTTGTGATAGGATGTTCTTGTAAAGGTTTAAAAGCATAGTTTTGTTTACTTCTTGGTTCTTGATGTTTATAGTTTGTAACTTCTCCTGAAACACCTACAACTTCCTCAACTTTTGTGTAATACTTTTCTAAATCATCATATGATATTGGCCAATCTACTATATTTGAATTTTTAATTTTTCCATAAACACTTTTTAACTTAAAATCTTTTGGTTTTAATCTATGAAAGTAGCCACTCATTAGATTTGAAGAACCGCCAAGTAAACTTCCATTCCACCAATTCCAAGCTGTTTCATAAGTGGGGAATTTGACCCATTTTTTATTTACAAACTCTTCTATTGTATGGTATTGCTCTTTTAAATTTGGAGTTAATACACTTTTTCGAACAAAAGCTAATTCATCTTTTGAGAAATCATTTTCAGTATAAATAGAACCTTTTTCTAAAATTACAACTTTTTTACCTGCTTTGGTAAGTTCATAAGCAATAGGTGCTGCTCCTGCACCACTTCCTATAATACAAATATCATAAACCATCAGTTTTTCCATATTTAACTTTAGGTCTTGGCTCTCCTGCTTGAAATTTCAAAGATTCATATGCTATTTGATTTTTATTTCCACCATATATAGGATCACTAAGCATTGCTTCTATACCATAATATATTAAATAAGATAACCAGTTTTGACCATATGAGTTTTGTGAAACTTGCTTAATAATTCTATTTTTTTCTTCAAGTGAAGCTTTTAAAAATTTAGGAAAAGATGAGTTAAAATCTTTTGCACCTTGTAGTAAATAGTTTAAATCATCTTTATCAAAAGTTTTATGATTTATATTTTTCAATAAATAATCAACTGCGCCAAATTCACTTGCACTTGGCATATGTTTAGTTTTTGGAAAAACTATTTCCAAAACCTCTTCAATCACTGACCATGAAAGAGAATTTTTAGCATCAAATAGCCCTTTTGCATTTAGCAAAGCTGTTGCACTAAAAAGTGAACTATTTACTAAAAATACTCTTCTATGCATTAATAACTAGCCATAATACTATCAACATCATCCCAAGATAATTTCTTTTCATTACTTTTGAACATATTGAAAATATATCTTGCAAACATATCTGTTTCTAAATTTACTTTTGTTCCAACTTTATAAGTTTTAAACAAAGTATTTTCTATAGTGTGTGGAATAATAGTAAGCCTAAAACTTTTATCATAAACATCATTTACAGTAAGAGAAACTCCATCAATAGAAATACTTCCTTTTGGAATTATATATTTAGAATAATCTTTTGGCAAACTTATAATAAAATCTGTTGATGTTCCATTTTTCTTTATTGAACTAACAGTTCCTAAGCAATCAATATGCCCTTGAACAATATGTCCCTCAAATCTATCACCCATCATCATTGCAGGCTCAATATGAACCTTTCCTCTATAGTTTTCCATTGCTAAGATTCTTTGTGATTCTAAAGATAATTCAACAGTAAAAGTGCCAGTTGCAACTCTTACAACCGTTAAACAAGCACCATTTACAGCAATTGAATCACCTATTTTTGGTTTATACTCTGCTTTTAATGTCAAAAAACCATTTTTTAAGCTTAAAACATCAGCCATTTCTCTAATTAATCCTGTAAACACTATATTCCTTTTTATTTTATAAATAATTGTATACCTTGTGATTATAAGATTATTCTTTTTAAATAGTCTTAAAATCAAAAATATAAGTATATTTAAAAAATTATACTAATTTTGTAATTTTATATCTTGACAAAAAATCATGATAGTTGTATTATACTACTTCAATAAAAAATCATGATAATTTTACAAATGGAGCATATTATGTTAAAAAAAATGAGCTTTTCAAAAAAACTCTTATTTAGTGTTTTAAGTGTTGTTTTTCTATCTTATCTACTTACGACTTTAGTAATAACAACGAAATCGTTTGATAGTGCAGAAAATATTTCTGAAGAATTATTAATAAATCAAGCAAATGTTGATTTACAAAAAGTAAAACAAGTTCCCGAGAAAGCTGTAGTTGCAGCTTATAGTTTAGCTGCATCTATTGAAGCCGTTATTCAAACTGGTGTATACTCAGAAGATTCAATTGCAAAAATGGTGTATAACACTTTAGAAAAAAATCCTTATGCTATTGGTGCATGGATTGGACCTGAACCTGGTAAGATTTTTTCACTTGACTTTACAAGAATATCTGAAAAAAAATATTACAACACAGATGGTAAGTATTGCCCGTTTTTTACTAAATCTAATAATGGACATATTAAAGTAACTCCAGGTACAGTTGGTCCTAAAGAGAAGAAACCTTGGATTTTTGGACCATATAAAAGTGGTAAAGAGTATATTACTGAACCTTATATGTACGATGTAGATGGACAAACTCTACTTATGACTACAATTTCAGTACCTATTTATAATAATAAGGAATTTATTGGAGCTGTAGGAATTGATATATCTTTAGAGAAAATTGCAGAAGATATTTCTAAAATAAAACTTTATGATACTGGGTATGCTATTTTACTATCTGAAAAAGGTAATATACTAGGACACCCTAATAAAGAATTTCTTATGAAAAATATTAAAAAAATATCTTCAAACAAACAAGAGAAATCTCTTCCAGAGAAAATTTCAAATAATGAGTCTTATACATTTGATAAAAAAAATGATGCTAATTTAATTTCTCATTTTTATTTAGAACCATTTGAAATTTCAAACACAGGTGTAAATTGGGCTTTATTAATAAATGCTCCTAAAAATGAGTATCTTCAAGAAGCAACCAATATCAGAATGATATCAATTTTTGGAAGTATCCTTGGCTTTTTAGTAGTATCATTAATAATTATCTATAATACAAGAATATTAAATAAAAATCTAAATACGATTACATTAGGATTATCAAATTTCTTTAATTATTTAAATAAACAAACAAGTAATGTAAAAAGAATAGATTTAAAAACTCAAGATGAATTTGGAAAAATGGCAAAAGATATTAATAATAATATTGATAAAATTGAAACTAGCCTAATTAAAGACCAAAAGGCAGTTGAAGATGTTATTAAAGTCGTTTCAAATATTAATGATGGTGACCTTACAAAAAGAATTGATGCAACTGCTTCAACTCCTGAACTAATTAAACTAACTCAAAATTTCAATGATATGCTAAATACATTAGAAAAAAAAGTGGGAAAAAATATAAATACTATTCTAGAAGTATTAAATAAGTTTTCAGAATATGATTTTACAAAAGCTATTCCAAATGCAAATGCACAAATTGAACAAAGTATCAATAACTTAGGTAAGGAAGTTTCAAACTTATTACAACAATCTTTAGAAGTTGGTTTAACCTTAGGAAATGCTTCTGATGAATTAAATAATAATGTAAACTTTTTAAATAAAGCATCAAATGAAACTGCAACAAGTTTGGAAGAAACAGCTGCCAGTTTAGAAGAAATCACGAGTGCAATTGTACACAATAATGAAAATGTTTCTAAAATGAGTATAGCAGCTAATAAACTTGTGGTTTCTGCTAAAGAAGGACAAGATAATGCAAAGAATACTACTGATTCTATGGATGAGATTACGGCACAAGTATCTTTAATTAATGAATCAATTTCAGTAATTGATCAAATTGCTTTTCAAACAAATATCTTAAGTTTAAATGCAGCAGTAGAGGCTGCAACTGCAGGAGAAGCAGGAAAAGGTTTCGCAGTTGTTGCACAAGAAGTTAGAAATTTAGCCAATAGAAGTGCTGATGCAGCAAATGAAATAAAGACTATTGTAGAAAATGCAACTACAAAAGCAAATCATGGTAAAGATATTAGTACTCGAATGATAAAAGGTTATGAAGAACTATTAGTAAATATCAATGATGCAACAAATAGAATAAAAGAGATTACAAATGCAAGTAAAGAACAAGAAAGTGGAATAACTCAAATTAATGATGCTATTACTCATTTAGATAAACAAACACAAGAGAATGCAAATATTGCAAGTCAAACACAAAATATAGCGAGCCAAACTCATACTATTGCTCGACAAATTATTAAAGATACTAACTCAAAAGAGTTTATTGGGAAAACTGAAGTTAAAGCACAAAAAATTAAAAGTAATACTATTCAAAACACCCAAGATATAGAAAAATTACATAAGAAACATGATAAAAAAATAGAAAAATCTAATGAATGGGAAAGCTTTTAAAAGCTTTCCTTCTACAAATTTAAAAAATTAGCTTTTTTTTATTAAAAATATTTTGAATAATTTCATTTTTTTGGTATTATACAAAAAATATTTGGAAGCTTATTTTTATTACAATTAACAACTATTCAAAAATGCTTCAAAACCTAGAAAACTTTACGAAAACAGATAATTTAGACTCAATAATACTGTTTTTCAATAAACTTAACAGAAATTTTACGGAGACAAAATGAACTATGACATTATCGTCGTTGGAGGCGGACACGCTGGAATAGAAGCTTCACTAGCTAGTGCAAGAATGGGTAAAAAAACTCTTTTAATCACTATGCTAGTTGAACAAATCGGAGCAGCTTCATGTAATCCAGCAATTGGAGGACTTGCCAAAGGGCATTTAGTAAGAGAACTAGATGCAATTGGTGGAGAGATGGGACTTTGTACAGATGCAACTGGAATTCAATTTAGAGTTTTAAATGCTTCAAAAGGTGCAGCAGTACAAGGAAGTCGTGCACAAATTGACATGGATAAATATAGATATTACATGAGAGAAGTATGCCACAAAACTGATAATTTAGAAATTTATCAAGACGAAGTAACTTCACTTATATTAGATAAAAATAATGATGTTATTGGAGTAAAAACAAAATTAACAGAAGAATTCTTAGCAAAAAAAGTTATTCTTACAACTGGTACTTTTATGAAAGGTCTTATTCATATAGGACAAAACCAGTATGAAGCAGGAAGAGCTTGGGAACTTCCATCAACAACACTATCTACGCAATTAAAAGAGATGGGATTAAATGTAGGAAGACTAAAAACAGGAACACCTTCAAGAATTGATTCAAATTCTATTGATTTTTCTGTTATGGAAAAGCATGGAGGTGATGAGAAACCTACACCTTTCTCATTTAGAACAGATAAAAGTAAATTTAATCCTACTCAATATCCATGCTATATTACATACACAAATATGGGAACTCACTCAACAATTAGTTCAAACTTTGATAGAGCTCCTTTATTTACAGGACAAATCAAAGGTAATGGACCAAGATATTGCCCAAGTATTGAAGATAAAGTAAATAGATTTAGTGAAAGAGACAGACATCAACTATTTTTAGAACCTCAAACTGCGATGTGTACAGAATATTATATCAATGGACTTAGTACTTCTTTACCTATTGATGTTCAAAAACAAATGGTACATTCAATCAAAGGTTTAGAAAACGCAAAAATTATAAGATATGGATATGCAATTGAGTATGATTATGTTGATCCAACAGAATTAAAACATACATTAGAAACAAAAAAAGTAAATAATTTATATCTTGCTGGACAAATCAATGCAACAACTGGATATGAAGAAGCTGCTTCTCAAGGACTAATGGCAAGTATAAATGCATGTTTATCAATTGATAATAAAGAACCTTTAATACTAAGACGAGATGAAGCGTATATTGGAGTTTTAATCGATGATTTAGTAACTAAAGGAACAAATGAACCTTATAGAATGTTTACAAGTAGAGCAGAATATAGATTACTTTTAAGAGAAGAAACAGCTGATTTAAGGCTAAGTAAATATGGATATGAACTTGGACTTATTGATGATAAAACTATGTCAAAAATAGAGAATAAAAGAGAAGTAATAAATAATGCAATCTCTTTTATGGAAAATGAATGGTTTACTTCAAAAAAAGAGAATCTTGAACTTTTATCAAAATTAGGTGAAGATAAAATTAAAGACCGAGCTTTATTGATTGATATTGTAGGAAGAAATACAGTAACATCTGAAAAATTTGACGAATTAGTGCCATCACTTAAAGATGTTGAACCATACTTAAAAGAACAAATCATTATTGAAGCAAAATATTACAGATATGTAAAAAAACAAGAAAAACAGATAGAAAAAATGCAAAAAATGCTTAAATTAAAAATTCCAGAAGATTTTAACTACAATGAAATTCCTGGATTATCAAATGAAGTAATAGAAAAGCTTCAAAAAGCAAAACCACCTACACTATTCAATGCAAGTGAAATCTCAGGAGTAACACCTGCTGCAATTGATGTTTTACATATGTATATGAATGTAAAAAACAAATTCTCAGAATAATAATAGTTATGTATGTAGCATTTGCTTCATACATATCTTATATCTTTTTTTATTAATATTCAAAACTTTATACCACATAGAATTAATTTTATTTTTTTATTAATTTTAAATATTTCTATCTATTCAAAAGAAAATTTATCGCTTAACAATACTTTTACAAATTAATACATCTTAATAGTTATTTATTTAATTTTTTTTATTAATTTTTATATTTAAGTTCTTGACAATAAATCATGATTAGTGTATCATTTTCATTAACAAATCATGATTATTTAAACATCACGATATTTCTAATATCGTGATTAAATTTATGGTTTTAATTCTTTTTTTCTTTCAAATATATTTTATTAATTATTTGCAAGAAAAATTTATTTTAAACGGAGGTTTAAAAATGGAAACAAAAAAAGTAGGTATTGAGCCTAAGATTTTTTTTCCCTCATTAATTGTAGTTGTTATTCTTGGTTATTTAGTAGTTCAAGACTTAGATGCTTCAAATGCAATGATTAGTAAAGTTTTTAGTTACATTACTAATAGCTGGGGTTGGGCTTTTGAATGGTATATGGTTGTATTTGGAATTATTTGGGCTTGGTTAGTTTTTGGTCCAATGAAAAACAATACTTTAGGTGATGAGAAACCTGAATTTAGTACATTCAGTTGGATTTTCTTAATGTTTGCTTCTTGTACTTCAGCAGCAGTACTTTACTGGGGAACAATTGAAGCTTACTATTATATAGCTTACCCTCCTTTTGCAAATGAGGCATTTTCTCCTGCTGCAAAAGAGTTTGGATTGGCATATAGTTTATTCCATTGGGGTCCATTACCTTGGGCTGGTTATGCTGTATTAACTGTTGCTTTTGGTTACTTTATTTGGGTAAAAAAAATCAATGTAATGAGACCAAGTGGTTGTATTGAAGCAACTGTTGGGAAAAAACTTGCAAATGGTTGGTTAGGAACAATTATTGATAATTTTTATATTGTCGCTCTTATTCTAGCAATGGGTACAAGTTTAGGTTTAGCAACTCCACTTGTAACTGAGTGTATGGAATGGTTATTTGGGATTGAAAGAACTTTACAACTTGATACAATGATTATCTCAGCATGGGTAGTTTTTAATGCAATTTGTGTTGCTTTTGGTTTAAATAAAGGTATTAAAGCTGCAAGTGATATAAGAAGTTATTTAACAATTATTATGCTTGCTTGGGTACTTATTGTAGGGGCTTCTACATTTACAGTTAATTATTTTACAGATTCTGTTGGTGTTATGTTAGATAGTTTAAGCAGAATGCTTTTTTATACTGATCCTATTAGAGAAGGTGGATTTCCTCAAGGTTGGACAGTATTTTATTGGGCATGGTGGGTAACTTTTGGAATCCAAATGTGCATCTTCCTTGCAAGAATTTCAAGAGGTAGAACAGTTAGAGAAATTTGTTTAAATATGGTTGCTGGACTTACTCTTACTACATGGGCAATGTGGACAATTTTAGGAAGTAATACAGTTAATGTAATGATTAAAGGTTTAGCAAATTTACCTGAAATTGCTAAAACTGAAGGTATTCCAAGAGCTATTATTGAAACATGGGCTTCGCTTCCATTTGCAACAATCACTATTTGGGGATTTTTTATTCTTTGCTTTATTGCTACAGTTACATTAATTAATGCTTGTTCATATACTCTTGCAATGTCTACTTGTAAAGAAGCCTCAGGTTATAGTGAACCTCCGTTATGGGTAAGAATTGGTTGGTCATTAATCGTTGGGATTATTGGTGTTACACTTTTAGCACTTGGAGGATTAAAACCACTTCAAACTGCAATTATTGCTGGTGGTTGTCCACTATTCTTTGTAAATATCTTGATTTTAGTCTCTTTCTTTAAAGATTCCAAGAAAAATAAATGGTATTAAAATAAAAAATAAATTTTAAAAAGGAAAATAAATATGATTAGTTTTAAATTAACTGATGAACAAGAACTTTTTGTTGATGGTGTAAAAGAATTAATGGAAAGAGAAAATTGGGAAGCTTATTTTGCCCAATGTGATGAGAAGCATGAATATCCAATTAAATGGGTAAAAGAGTTAGCCGAACTTGGTATTGATACTATGCTTTTACCAGAAGAGCATGGAGGAATGGGTGAATCTATGGTTACACTTGCTGCTATTTGGGAAGAGTTAGGAAGACATGGTGCACCTACTTATATCTTATATCAGTTGCCAGGATTTAGTACTATTTTAAGACATGGTACGCAAGAACAAATTGATAAAATCTTTGAATTTAGAGGAACGGGTGAACAAATGTTTAACTCTGCAATTACAGAACCAAGTGCAGGGTCAGATGTTGGAAGTTTACAAACAACTTATAAAAGAGAGAATGGAAAGGTTTATTTAAACGGTCAAAAATGCTTTATTACAAGTAGTTTACATACTCCATATTTAATTGTTATGGCAAAAGATGCAAATAGTGAAAAACCTATTTTCTCTGAATGGTTTATTGATATGAAAAAAGCAGGCATTAAATTAACTCCTTTAGAAAAACTAGGTCTTAGAATGGATAGTTGTTGTGAAGTTGTTTTTAATAATGTTGAATTAGAAGAAAAAGATATGTTTGGAGCTGAGGGTGAAGGTTTCAATAGAGTTAAAGCTGAATTTGATGATGAGAGATTTTTAGTTGCTTGCACAAACTATGGTGTTGCATTATGTGCATTTGAAGATGCTGCAAAATATGCAAATCAAAGAGTTCAATTTGGAGAAGCAATTGGTAGAACTCAATTAATCCAAGAAAAATTTGCAAATATGGCAATTAAACTTAACTCAATGAAAAATATGATTTTTGAAACTGCATGGAAAACTGATGAAGGAATAGCAACTTCAGGTGATTCTGCAATGTGCAAATACTATTGTGCGAATGCAGCATTTGAAGTTATTGATACATCAATGCAAGTTCTTGGTGGTATTGGAGTAACAGGTCATAGAGTTGGAAGATTTTGGAGAGACTTAAGAATTGATAGACTTTCTGGTGGTTCTGATGAAATGCAAATCTTAACATTAGGACGACAAGTTCTAAAAAAATATAGATAAGCAAGGAAAATTATGTCAAATAAAATACAAACACCTAAATTTGGTCCACTTTCTGGAATGAAAGTGGTTTTTTCTGCAATTGAGATTGCAGGTCCCTTTTCAGCACAAATGTTTGCTGAGTGGGGAGCAGAAGTGATTTGGATTGAACATTCTGCGTATCCTGATACGATTAGAGTGCAAGAAAATTATCCTGAGTTATCAAGAAGAAATCTTCATGCATTATCTTTGAATGTATTTTCAGAAGAAGGAAGAGAAGTATTTTTAAAACTAATAGAAGATGCTGATGTATTTATTGAAGCTAGTAAAGGTCCTGCTTTTGCTAAAAGAGGTATTACAGATGAACTTTTATGGGAAAAAAATAAAAAATTAGTAATTGGGCACTTATCTGGTTTTGGTCAATACGGTACAGAAGAGTACACACATTTAGCAGCATATAATACAATTGCTCAAGCTTTCAGTGGTTATTTAATGCAAAATGGAGATGTTGATCAGCCAATGCCGGCATTTCCATATACAGCTGATTATATGGCAGGATTTGCTGTAACTAGTTCTGTTTTAGCTGCAGTTTATAATGCAGAAAAAACAGGTATTGGTGAAAGTATTGATGTTGCTATGTATGAAGTAATGTTAAGAGTTGGTCAATATTACATGATGGACTACTTAAACGGTGGTGAAATGTGTCCTAGAATGATTAAAGGGAAAGACCCTCTATACGCTGGTTGTGGATTATATAAATGTAATGACGGATATATCGTATTTGAAGTAGTTGGAGGAAATCAAGTTAAAGAGATTTTTAATCTACTTGGTATTTCAGAATACATTGGTACAGAAGAAATTCCAGAAGGTACTCAACTTATTTCAAGAAAGATGTCAGCATCACAACTTTTTGAAGATAAATTAGATGAGTACTTTGAAGCACTACCAATTGAAGAAGCATTAGCCTTACTTGCAAAATATAAAATTGCTGGAGCAAAAGTTCTTGATGCTCATGAACTTCAATCAAATCCACAATATATTGCAAGAGATTCATTTACTCAATGGGAATCAATGGAAGGTAAGAAAGTAACAGGTCCTAATGTAATGCCTAAGTTTAAAAATAATCCAGGGAAAATCTGGAGAGCAAAACCATCTTACGGAATGGATACTAAAGGTATTTTAAATGAGCTTGGTTACTCAGAAGATAGCATTAATGAATTAGCAAAGAATAAAATTATTAATATAGGATAAATTTAGTAAAGAGGTATTTCAATGGATATTATTGAACAAAAAAGTGTAGGACAATTATGGGATCATTTAGCAAAGCAATATGGTTTAAAAACTGCTTTAATTTTTGAGGATATAAACGCAAATACATATAAATATTCATACTTAAAAATGAATGAGAACATAAACAAAACAGCAAATCTATTCCTTAGCTTAGGAGTAAGAAAAGGAGATAGAGTTGCATTACATATTAATAATTGTCCAGAACTTTTGTTCAGTTGGTTTGCCCTTTGTAAAATAGGAGCCATTATGGTTCCTATTAATGCACACTATTTATATAATGAGACATCATACATAATAAATAAATGTAAACCAAAAATTGTTGTTACAGAAGAAATATTTTTAGATGTTTACAAACGAATAATTAAAGATTCAAAATGTACTATAGAAAATATTTTAATTGCAAGAGTAGAAGATAAGAGTTTTGATAATTTCATCAATTTTAACAATTCGTATAAAAAACAAAGTACTTCCCTACTTAATAAAGTTGAAATTAATAATCAAGATACAACAGAAATTTTATTTACTTCTGGAACGACATCATTACCAAAAGGTGTAGTAATTAGCCACTACAATCTATTATTTGCTGGACATTATACATCATGGCAATGTCAACTATCAGAAAATGATATTTATATGACAGTTATGCCTGCATGGCATATTGACTTCCAATGTACTGCTGCTATGCCAACATTTAGCTCAGGTGCAACACTTGTATTGTTAGAAAAATATAGTGCAAGAAAATTTTGGAATCAAGTATGTAGTTATAAAGCTACAATCACTGAATGTATTCCAAAAATTATTTGTACTTTACTTCTTCAGCCTAAAAAAGCATGGGAAAGAAACCATTGCTTAAGAGAAGTATTTTATTATTTAACATTACCTACAAAAGACAAAGATGCATTCATCGATAGATTTAACGTAAAACTATTAACATCATATGGAATGACTGAAACAATAGTTGGTCTTATTGGAGATCGTCCCCACGATAAAAGAAAATGGCCATCAATTGGAAAAGTAGGTTTTTCATATGAAGTGAAAATTATAAATGAAAACAATGAAGAAGTAACTCCTAATACTATTGGCGAAATTTATATAAAAGGTATACCAGGAAAGACTATTTTTAATGGATACTATCAAGATGAAAATGAAACAAAAAAAGTTTTAAATAACAATGGATGGTTTCATACTGGTGATACAGGATATGTCGATGAAGAAGGTTATTTTTATTTTGTAGATAGAAAGTCAAACCTTATAAAAAGCGCTGGAGAGAATGTTTCGGCTAGTGAAATCGAAACCCTTTTATCTTCCCATCCTAAAATACTCGAAAGTGCAGTAATTGGAGTCACTGATAAAATATGCTGTGAATTAATCAAAGCATTTGTTGTGTTAAAAAATAGTGAAGTTTTAACAGAAAATGAAATTATAGATTATTGTCAAAAATATCTAGCAGATTTTAAGGTCCCTAGTAAAGTTGAAATCTGTGATAGTCTTCCTAAAACATGTTTAGGAAAACTAAAAAAAGATGTATTAAGACAATCTTGTTGTTAAAAGGAGAAAGAAGATGGCAATAAAAACAGAGATGGTAGGACAAACATTTGGT
>ERZ794982.62-NODE-62-length-76228-cov-48.981030_pt1 | contig 76228 bp, 67 predicted proteins | sample MGYA00433071_ERZ794982 | MGnify/ENA primary metagenome ERZ794982 (study PRJEB30140, sample SAMN00862574) | bioreactor metagenome | study: EMG produced TPA metagenomics assembly of the Bioreactor inoculated with sediment Metagenome (bioreactor metagenome)...
CGATATAGCCATCTATAGTTCAAGCCGACGTGCAAGTCAAACCTATCGATAAAAAGAGTAAAATATACATAAAAAGCAAAAAAGAACATATGTTTGCAAACGTATGTTCTTTTTGCTATAATAAATATATAAGATTGCGGAAAAAACCAAGGAGTGATAGTTATGTTGAGTGAGGCAACAATGGAAAAGTTAACCGTTTTGGCAGATGCGGCAAAGTATGATGTGTCATGTTCATCAAGTGGCGTTGGACGAAAGAATACAGGAGGTATTGGCAACTCTGCAAGCTGTGGAATATGTCATTCATGGTCAGCTGATGGACGATGTATTAGTTTGTTAAAAATTCTTATGACAAATGTTTGTGCATATGACTGTGCATATTGTGTCAATCGAGTATCGAATGATGTTAAGCGTGCAAGCTTCACTCCAGAAGAGATTGCTCAATTAACAATTGAATTTTACCGAAGAAATTATATTGAAGGACTTTTTTTGAGTTCTGCGGTGGAGATAAGTCCAAATAATACTATGGAGCGCATTGTCAAAGTGTTGCAACTATTGCGCAGACAATACCATTTTGGAGGTTATATTCATGTTAAGGCGATTCCGGGAGCCGATCCTTTATTGATCAAAGAAGCGGGGCACTTGGCTGACCGTATGAGTGTCAACATTGAATTAGCAACAGAAGATAGTTTGAAGCTTTTGGCGCCACAAAAATCAATTAAAAAGCTATATTTGCCCATGCAAGAAATTAAAGAGGGAATCAATCATGCAAAAGAAGAGCAAGGCATATATCGACATGCACCGTCATTTGTCCCGGCAGGTCAATCGACACAAATGATTGTTGGGGCAACCGTAGATACAGATCAATCTATTCTTTTTCGAAGTGAAAACTTATATAACCATTTTAACCTTAAACGTGTTTATTATTCAGCATATATGCCGGTTAATGAAGGAGCGAAACTACCATCGCTTCAAACAGAGCCTCCTTTGCTACGTGAACATCGATTATATCAGGCGGATTGGTTATTAAGATTTTATCATTTTTCAGCGGATGAACTATTAAGTGTTCAGCAACCGAATTTAGACATGGATGTTGATCCAAAGATGATGTGGGCACTTCGACATTTGGAACAATTTCCTATTGAGATTAATAAAGCTTCATATCAAGAGTTACTTCGGATACCTGGAATTGGTGTGACTTCAGCACGGCGAATTATGGCTCAACGCCGTGTTCAAATGATTACATATGATGCATTAAAAAAAATGGGAGTAGTTTTAAAACGGGCAAGGTTTTTCTTGACATGCCAAGGTCGATATTATGGAGATGCTGTGATGAATGAAGAACATATACGACGACAGGTTGCTCCACCGCAGCAACATCATCAGGTTTCACTTTATGAGTTGGGGGCTATCTCATGATTTTATTGTATGATGATAGTTTTTATGGGCTTTTGACCTGCATATTTGAACATTATTATGTGGAACGTATACAAGAGATATATGGAAAAACAGTGTTTCAAGGATCGCTTATTGATGAGACACGTTTTGTGGTAACAGATGAAGAAAAAGCACAACGTGTAGAGCGAGCTATACGTGAAAAGCTTTCCTATGAAGGGTATATTGCCTTGTACCGTACTTTTTTGTCCAATGATTATCACAAAGATTGTTATATTCTTAAGTATTTGAAGCATGCATTTAAGCTGGGGAAAAAAATTGATCAATATTATAGTGAGCCTTTTGTTATTAACATTCGCAAGCTAAATAGAAAAGTTGGTTTTGAAGCACACCGCTTTTTGGGATTAATTCGTTTTGAACAACGCGGTCCTTTTTTGTATGCAAAATTTGAACCGGATCATGATATATTGCCATTGATTGCAGACCATTTTTCAGATAGATTACAAGAAGAGCAAGTGATTATTCATGATATAAAAAGAAAAAAAGCAGTATTGGCGAACGAGGGACGATGGATTATTCAAGAGGTTAGTTCTGAGGATGACAAAGGTATTTTTGCTGAATACCCTATAGATCAACAAGAAGAGTTGTTGCAAAAAATGTGGAAGGGATATTTTGAACACATAGCCATTGAAGGACGCTATAATCCAAAGTGTCAGCAAAATTTTGTGCCTAAAAAATATCAAAAAAATTTGCTGGAGTTCAAATAATTTTTTGAAAAGGGAACCTTTTCTTTTTTACATACGTCATAAGCATGACAACAAAAGTTGTAAAATAAAATGTAAAAAAAGAAAGAGGAATGATAATGATGAAAAAAATATTAGTAATGTTAAGTTTAATGATGGTATTTGTATTAGCTGGCTGTAGCGCCGGAAAAGATGTAGATCAAACGCAAGACGAAGTTATTGAAGACACAGTGATTGAAGATGAAGCAACAGAAGATGAAGTAACGGAAGATGAAGCAACAGAAGAAGAAGCAACAGAAGAAGAAGCAACAGAAGATGAAGTAGCAGAAGATGAAGTAGCAGAAGATGAAGTAACAGAAGATGATGTTGATGGCATGACTATGGAAGATATCATTGATGCTATGTATGAAAAAGTGGATGTAGAGTGGCCTAAGTTTGTAAAGCAACCCTTAACACAAGAAAATATGGAATACATGCTTGGCGTGACGAATTTTGAATTTGTTGAAGGGGTTGTTTCAGAGCCGATGATGACGAGCCAAGCACATTCAATAGTTTTGTTCACTGTTGATCCATCTGCAGATATTGAGACAATTAAAGCAGATATTAAAGCGAATGTTGATGGACGCAAGTGGATTTGCGTTGCTGTTGAAGATGAAAATATTTTAGTTGATCATGTCGGTAACCATGTTATTTTGATTATGGATGAACATAGTCAAGAATTAATGGATGCCTTCAAAGAGATTATGCAATAATGGTTTTTTCAAGTATTAGTTTTATATATTATTTTTTGCCGGTGGTGTTGTTGCTCTATGCAGCAACACCATATCGTTATAAGAATATTACACTATTTGTCAGTAGTTTGATTTTCTACTTTGCTGGGGAACCTGTTTTTTTCCTGCTATTGATTTTATCGTCCATCATTGATTATACCCATAGTCGTACGATTGAGCGATATCGTGGAACGCCAAAAGCAAAAAGGGCTTTGGTGCGTTCCATTATAATGAATCTGGGGCTGTTGGTATTTTTTAAGTATGGCAACTTTATTGTGGATAATTTAAATACTTTGCTGTCGATTAACATAGATATTCCTGACATACCCCTACCTATAGGGATTAGCTTTTTCACCTTTCAGACAATGAGTTATACGATTGATGTGTATCGTGGTCAGGCTAAAGCACAAAAAAGTTTTTTAGGTGTAGGAACGTTTGTTGCATTATTTCCTCAACTGATTGCAGGACCTATTGTACGGTATAAATCTGTTGAAAAAGAGTTGACACAACGAGTTCATTCATTGGATCTTTTTGGTGAAGGTGTATCGCGATTTGTTGTTGGATTGGGGAAAAAAGTACTTTTAGCCAACACACTAGCTGTTTTAGTTGAAAAAACATTATCGGTTAGTGACCCGTCAGTATTACAGTATTGGCTGGGAGCGATTGGGTTTGTTTTTCAGATTTATTTTGACTTTTCAGGATATAGTGATATGGCAATAGGTTTAGGAAAAATGTTTGGTTTCCATTTTCCGGAAAACTTCAATTATCCCTACATGGCAAGAAGCATAACTGATTTTTGGCGTCGTTGGCATATGTCTCTAGGACAGTGGTTTCGAGATTATGTATATATCCCTCTCGGTGGAAATCGGGTCACAAAAAAGCGTTGGTTCTTGAATATTTTAATAGTCTGGTTCTTGACAGGGCTTTGGCATGGAGCCAGTTGGAATTATGTCTTATGGGGTGTGCTTTTTGGCGCTGTTTTGATTTTTGAAAAGTTTGTAGGACTAAAATGGTTACAAAAGATACCCAAAATTTTTTGTCATGCCTATGTCCTTGGGATTGTCTTGGTAAGTTTTGTGATATTTAAGTACGAATCGACGCAAGATATGATTGAAGTATTTCGCGGAATGTTTGGACAACTTGATATACCGCTAGTCAGTCGAGAGAGTATGATGGATCTGCGTCAATATATCGTTACCTTTCTCATCGCTGGAATTGGAACGACATCATGGCCAAAGAGGTGGGCTCAAACATTAAGTCGAAGTAATACGTTAAAAAAATTATATTCTCCAATTGCAGTAATTTCACTTTTTATGTTAATGATGATGACAACAGGGTACTTGGTGGATGGTTCATTTAATCCATTCTTGTATTTTAGGTTTTAATTATGGAAAAAATATATGCTATAGGTTTTAAACTATTACTTGCCTTAGTTTTAGTGATTCAAATTATTACACCGGTGGCAAGCATATCACAAGCTGAACGCCGACATTTACAAGAGCGACCTCAATTTTCTTGGGATGCATTAGTCGATGGAAAATATATGGAAGACCTTGAAAAATATGCCTTGGATCAAATGCCATTTCGTGACTTTTTCCGTGGTTTAAAGACATGGACAGAAAAGAAGGTTTTTTTGAAAAATATGGTTAATGATTTATGGATTGAAGAGGAGTTTTTCTTTAAAGCTTATGATGTGCCGACAGAAGAAGAAATCCAACGTTTCACAACATATATAGAAGAAATTAAAGAACAGTATTTTTTAAACAATCCGACGTATGTTACGATGATTCCTGACAAGAGCTATTATAGCCAGGATAGATACTGGGCAACAACAGAAGAACAGACAAAAGAGTGGATTCAAGAACAGCTTACAACAGCAAAATATATCGACGTACATTCAATACTGGAGTTGTCTGATTACTACTACACAGATACCCATTGGAAGCAAGAGAAGCTTTTTAAGCTTATAAATTATTTGGAAACACAAATCGATGGTATGGAGCCTATAAATCAAGAAGAGTGGACACCGCAGGTGTATGAAGACTTTATTGGTGTATATGGTGGACAATGGGCGCTTCCGGTTAACCCTGAGATACTCGAGTTTATGCGGCATGAGAGTTTTTTTGATATAGTGATAACAAACTATCAGCAAAAGGACTTGTCAGGTCAAGTCTATGATGAAGAAAAGCTGTATGGATGGGATGGATATGAAGTGTTTTTATCTGGAGGATCTCCACTGATTCAGATTGAAAATCCAAAACGTGACAAAGAACTGGTCATTTTTGGTGATAGCTTTAGCAGTAGTTTAGTTCCGCTGCTGATTCCGCAATATGGAAAAATAACCTTAATTGATACAAGATATTTGCCAAAAGACTATCTTGGTGAATATGTTAGTTTTACAGGAGAAGAAGAAGTATTGTTTATGTATAGCCATTTAATTGTTAGTAACGCTCAGACACTTCGATAAGTAGATAGTTTTATCCATAAAAAAAGAGCACCGAAGCTTAAAGCTTGGTGCTATTGTAAAGGATGAGGGGGAGAGTATTTAATATGTAAGAGGTAACTATTTCTTACAGTTATTATAATACAGGAGAAATATGTCTATAGTATGCAAGAAGTATGAATGATTTGTAAATTAACATCGAATTAAAGAAAAATAAACATAAAAGGTCAAAATAGTGACCTTAGTGGTAAAAATAATAACCTATCTTCATGCACAGAAAAAAATAAGTATAGTATAATATAAGGAAACACGATAGAAATGTGGTGATAGGATGAAACATTTACTACGGCGAATTCGACATATGAAAATACGTACAAAAATTATTATTTTATATATCAATCTTTTAGCAATAACCTTTTTTATAGGTATCACAGTGATTTATGCTGTATTTGAGCGCAATACGGAAAAAGAAATTGCAGAAGCGGGATTACAGACGATTAACGTTCTTGAGGGGAACTTAGAACTGATTTTTGAAAATATTACGCAATTTTCCAATGTTATATACTTTGATAAGGACATTCAGCAAAGCTTAAAGTCTATTCAAGGAAGTAACATCTCTTCATCGACCCTACAAACAGTCCAAAGTAGTCTTTCCAATATGATTTTGTCAGGAAAATATATATCAAGTGTCGTACTCATTGATTCATACGGCAGTCATTATAAATCTTATAAAGTAGGTCCTATCGCAGTTGATACACAAAATTACAAAAACACACAATGGTTCAAACAGATGGAAAAAGCCAACGGCGATGGATTTTTTATACATCAAAGTGAAGAGATTATTCAGTATACAAGCCGACCGGAGCAAAATTATATTACATATGTTCGCGAAGTGGGTGATGTAAATACCTATGAATATTTGGCGACATTATTAATTATGATGGATGAATCGGTTATTCAAAAATACTTTGAACAGGTGTCGCAAGATGGGAACCTTAATTTTTCAATCGTCAATGGCGCGGGGGAGTTTATTATCTCACCGACAAAGCATAAAGAAGAATTATATCATACGATAAGGAATCGAATCGATGCAGTCACATCTTATGAACCTATTCAATTCATGGGAAAAGATGCCATATTTATTCAAAAAGATTTGGGCATTAATGATTGGAAGATTATTAGTGTGATGCAGACGGATAGTAAAAATATTATGCAAAATACCTATTGGTCAACCATTATCGGATTCTTGATTTTTAATTCACTTATTGTATTTTTGAGTGCAATAGCCCTTACGCGACTGATTTTTAATCCGTTAACTAAAATTCAAAAGCATATGCAGCGAGTAGAACGTGGCGAATTTGTTCCGATGGACATTCCGTCGGATTTTGAAAATGAAATTGTATCTCTAAAGCGTGTAAATAATCATATGATTTATGCGATTAAACAATATATTGACCGAATCAAGGTAGAAGAAAAAATCATAGCAAAAAATGAACTGGATCTTATCTTTGCTCAGATCAATCCACATTTTTTATATAACACATTAGATGCGGCTTCTGCATTGGCTCTTATTGAAGATAATGAGAACTGCTTTCAATTGATTCAGGCACTTGGGAATTTTTATCGCAACAGCCTAAATAGCGGAAAAGAAGTGGTAACGGTTGAAGATGAGCTAAGTAGTGTGAAAAATTATATGACCATACTAAATATTCGCTATGATAATCGCATTAAGATGCACTATGATATTGAAGAAGAAATGAAAGCCAATAAGATGTTAAAGCTGATTTTACAACCGGTTATTGAAAATGCTGTCTATCATGGCATCAAGCAACGAGAAGGAGACGGCAACATATATATAAAAGGATACATTGATGAAGATGAGATGATTTTTATCGTCAATGATGACGGCGTTGGGATGAGCGAAGAGCGTATTGTACAAGTATTGAAAGGGAAAAATCGAGTGAACAAGTCAGGCTTTGGATTATATAGCTTAATACAACGGATTTCTTTATATTATGATATATCTTCTCCGGTAACACTACACAGTGAAATCGGTCAGGGAACAGAGATTACCATTCGTATTAAGCGCATAGAAGGAGCGGAGCAACATGTCAATTAAAGTACTTATTGTAGATGACGAAAAACTAGAACGGGTTTTAATAAAAAAAGGATTTGCATGGGAAGAACATGGTTTTGAGATTATTGGGGAAGCAGAGACGGGATCCAAAGCTCTTGAACTTATGGCGCTAACTCGACCGGATATTGTATTGACCGATATTAACATGCCAAATATTAACGGATTAGAGTTTATTGAAAAAGCACAAAAAGAGTTCAAGGACTATGGAACAAAATTTGTTATAATCACCGGGTATCGTGATTTTGAATATGCACAAAAAGCTGTCCGACTAGGTGTTGAAGACTTTTTGCTTAAACCGATTAATATACAAAATATCAGCGATGTGATGCAAACCCTAAAACAGAAAATGGAGACGGATGCGTTAGAAATTCAAAAAATTGATCAACTTAAGGCTTCTGTTGATCAAAACAAAGAAATTCTTCGACAAAGCTTTTTACAACGTTTGGTAGAAAACCACGTGGCCAAATCGGAAGCAAAGACGAAGTTAGATACATATGGATATAGTAATCTTATGGGGCAATGCGTTTGCTGCATTGTCCAATTAGACCAGAGTTTGGATGAAGAACAGCAAAAAAACTATCATTATAAAATTCTTGATATTATTGAAGCCATGCAACTGGATGAAGAAATTGCCTTTATACATTATCTGGGGAATCTGATCCTCTATTTTTCCTTGCCAAATTATGAGCTTATTGTTCAGCGGATGAATATGGTGCGAGACAAAGTGGGACATCTATTGAACACAAAAGTTGATGTGGGCATTAGTCAGATGTGTAAAGGTTACGAAGGGATACATCAAGCCTATCAAGAAGCGAATAAAGCTTTACATGCGCGGATGATGTTAGATGAGGCACGATGTATTTTGTATGAGGATTACCTTCGATGCAAGCAGACGGTAAATATAGCGGCTATGGATTGGGACGATTTTTTGTTTTCCGTGCAAAATGGTCTCGAACCTCAAGTAGAAGCATTTGTCGATAATTATATTCAGCAAATTCGCGAATCAGGCAATCAGGATTTACAGTGGCTTAAATTTATGACCATTAATATTCTAACGAAAGCAGAGCCGGTGTTACATAAGCATGGTAAGTCATTGGCAACGCTTGGCAAGTATCATGATTTTGACCAGAGAGTGGATAATATTGAGACGATTGCTATGATGGAAGTGATTATTCGTGATACATTAAAGGCGATGATGGAGTACAACAAACGTTTGAAGCCTAAAAAAGGCAAACAAGTTATTGAACAAGCGTTAGAGGTTATTGAAGCCGATATCTATGATCCGCAGATGGGACTAGCCTATGTTGCCGGAAAAATATATGTCAACGACTCCTATCTGAGTCGTGTGTTTAAACAAGAGACGGGGCAATCCTTAACGGCGTATATTATGAAAAAGCGTATTGATGAAAGCATTCGATTACTTAATACAACCGATTTGAAAGTTTATGAGATTGCCGAGCGTATCGGCATTAACAACGCCCATTACTTTAGTATTTGTTTTAAAAAACAAATCGGGATGACGGTCAAACAGTATAAAGAATCCAGAGAGTAAAAAAAGTGACCATTAACCACAAAATAGTCAATTGAGTTGCTATCTCTTCTGCCGTATAATGACATCATCAACATTAAGCATGCTTGATAAAACATAGCGATTGTAGCATATGATGATAAAAGAAGAGGAGATACATATGAAAGTAAAAAAAATCATAACGTTATTACTTGTCGTTGCCATGATGACAGGAATTATTGGATGTACTAATGCAGATAATGATGCATCTTTGAACGAGAGCACAACAGATAATGCAGCGGTCAATGAAGAGACCTCCGATGATTCACAAGCAACAACGGACGAAGAGATTGTACTAAACGTTTGGCATCAGTGGTCTAATGATACCAATGAATTAAAAAAGCTTTATGATGAAGCGGTTGCAGCTTATGAAGCAGAACATCCAAACGTAGTGATTAATACAGAAACACTAGACACCGAAGCGTATAAAACTAAAATTGCAGCAGAGTTTGCAGGTAGTGCCAGCGGTATTGATGTCTTCTACTACTGGGGAGCAGGAATGGCAAGAAAACTTGTTAATGCAGATGCTTTATTACCATTAGATGATTACTTGACGGATGATGTTAAAGCAAGAATTTTACCAGGATCAACAGGTGCATTTGAGTACAACGGTCAAACGTTTTCCGTACCCATGTTTTCATGGTATATGACGTTATTTGCCAACAAAGCTTTATTTGATGAAGCGGGTACGAAGATTCCGACAACCTATGCAGAACTTGTAAGTGCTTCAGAAAAGCTATTAGCACTTGATGATGTTACACCTTTTGCAGCAGGAGCCAAAGATGGTTGGAATGCAGCATTTATTTATCAGGCAATGGCGTTACGTGAAGTTGGTGGTGACGATGTGAATGCAATGCTTCGAGGTGAAAAGCCATTTACAGCCCAAGGATATGAAGAGGCGGCTAAGAAAGTTAGCGAACTTTATGACATGGGAGCCTTTGGCAAAAACCCTCTTGAATCAGGAAATGATGATGCCAATAGTGCATTTATTACAGGAAAAGCGGCTATGCGCCTTATGGGTAGCTGGTTTGCGAACCAAGTGTATACCGATGCAACAGCAACAATTGATCCAGACCAAGTGGTTGCCGTTAATATTCCGGTCATTGAAGGCAAAGGTAATCCTTCGGACTATGCCGGTGGATTTATTGAATCTTTTTGGGTAAATAAAGGGACAAGTTACCCAGCAGAAGCTGCAGAATTTGCCATCTATATTAATGAAAAAATGGGACAAGCGGCTTATGAGACAGGAACGGGATTCTCAGGTTGGACAGGTGACTTTGATGAAAGTGGATTAAACCCATTGTTCATTCAAATCAAAGAATTGTTAAGTGAAGGCGAGACAGGTGTTCTTGCGTGGGATACTTCTCTTGATTCAGAACCTGCGACAATCCACAATGAGCTTGTACAGACATTATTTGCGGATGGTTTTGATATAGAAGCATTTATAGAAGACCATGAAAGTGCAATCAATCAATAAGCAAATGAGCTGTGGGGATTATCGCTTTTGGGCGATAATCCCCATTTATAAATAACGGAGGTTATACAATGGACAGAATTCTTAGTAATAAATGGTATGTTGCCATCTTTGTTTTGCCGGCATTGCTTATTTTTATTGCTTTTGTTATCATCCCCATCATAACAACAGGTGTATATAGTCTCTATGATTATAATGGTATAGGTGAAAAAGTATTCCTAGGCTTTTCAAATTATATTGAATTATTTACAAAAGATCGATATTTTCCGGACTCAGTGAAGAACTCTTTTATACTTGTGGCGGCATCCCTATTCATTCAATTACCGATTTCGTTTACCCTTGCACTTATTCTTTCGCGTGGTGTACGTGGAGAAAAGTTTTTTAGAACCATCTACTTTGTACCTGTGGTTATATCTAGTATGGTTATCGGACAATTATGGATGCGTATTTTTAAAAGTGACTATGGACTATTGAATATTCTCATTCGCACAATTAGTGGGAGTGATTTTGAGTACGCCTGGCTGGCACAACCAAAGACAGCTTTTTATGCAACCGTTGTACCCGCTGTATGGCAATATATTGGATATCATATGCTGATTTTTTATGCAGGTATCAAATCGATTCCAAACGATTACTATGAGGCGGCCCAGATTGACGGTGCGACAAAATTCAAGACGACACTAAAGATTACCATTCCTTTATTGTCGCCTGTAATCAAAACCTGTATGATTTTTGCTTTAACCGGAGCCCTACGTTCCTTCGACTTAATTTATGTCATGACAGGTGGCGGACCTAACCATGCATCAGAGGTACCTTCAACACTGATGTATACCAACTTGTTTAGGAAGAGCTTATATGGATATGGAAGTGCCCAGGCCTTTTTCATTGTTATTGAATGTCTCTTGTTTAGTTTGATTATTAGTCGGATTTTTAAGCGTGCTGAAGAAAACGCTTCATCATTATAAGGAGGAAAGTATGCAAAAACTAAGAAAAGAACTGCAATTTTTACTTTTAATCATAATTGCTCTAACCCAAATCTTTCCTTTGTATTGGCTGATTACCTTTTCATTAAAAACCAATAACGAGATTTTTGGAGACAATGTTTTGGGATTACCTGAGACATGGCGTTGGGTAAACTATACAACCGCCCTTAATGATGGAGGCATTTTACGCTACTTTATGAACTCCGTCATCTACTCTGGGTTGACGGTTGTTTCTGTAGGCATCTTATCAGCCATGGCGGCATACGCTATTGCAAGAATGCATTGGAAGCATAAGACCCTTGTCTTTTCCATCTTTACCCTTGGGATTATGATTCCGATTCAGGCGACCTTGTTGCCCTTATTTCAAATGATGGACTGGATGGGACTAAAGGGAGGATACCTAGGATTACTTATTCCTTATATCGCTTTTGGTATCCCTATGAGCATTATGATTTTGACCGGGTTTTATAAAGCGATACCACGCGAGATGGAAGAGGCGGCCTATATTGACGGGTGTGGAATCTTTCGCAGCTTTATTACTATTATTCTTCCCATTATGCGTCCGGCAATTGCGACGGCATCCATCTTTACATTCCTAGGGACATGGAATGAATTAATTTTTGCGAACACTTTAATTGATAGTTCAACTTATCGGACATTACCGGTAGGGATTATGTCTTTTGCGGGACAATACACAACGGATTGGGGACTGATTGGCGCAGGTATGGTTATTGCAACATTACCGACTATCCTCATCTACTTCCTCCTTAGTAATCAAGTACAGCAAAGCTTGATGGCAGGAGCGGTTAAGGGATAGAATTTGTATTTTTTTTCATGCAAACTTTAGGATTTCATAAAACCATCCGATATAACTTGTGAGAAATGGCAGCAGGTATTGCGATGGGAAAACCAGAGAGGGTATTTTATTTCATAATTATGAAAGGAAGTGCCAAAATGAAAATCAAATGGAAAATCAGTTTAATTACCACCGGGATTATTGTCGCACTGACAACAGCAATCGTTCTTTTTATGCATAATGAAATGAATGCCTTAATTATGCGAGAAAAAACACAAGAACTGGAAAATTATTCGGGTGTAGGATTGCATCTTATCGACACAATTTATCCGGGCGATTGGAGCATTATAGACGATAAGCTTTATAAAGGGGACGTCGTCATCAATGACAATACAGAAATTATTGATGAAATTACCAATGGAGCGGATATATTAGTCACAATTTTCCAAGGCGATACACGTATAACTACCAATGTCTCAGATGCTAATGGGCAGCGCCAAGTAGGAACCCAGGCTTCCCAAGCGGTCGTCCAAAAAGTTCTAGAGCAAGGAGAACTATACTCTGGCATGGCAGATATTCTGGGCAGATCCTCGCATACGGTATATGTTCCCATTAAAGACAATGCTGGGGAAATAATAGGCATGTGGTTTGTGGGAGTTTATACAGAACAAGTTTCTAAGGCGATTGATCAGGTTATGCTAATAATTGGAATAGCAGCATTTGTATTGCTTATAATCAGTAGTGTGCTTATGTATCTTTTTGGAAGCCTTATCGCCAAAAAATTGTATATGGTTCAAGAACGCATGCAATCTATGGAGCAAGGGCGATTTGATATTGAGTTTCCCCAAAAATTGATCATGAGAAAAGATGAGATCGGACAGATCGCACGCTCAGCAGATATTATGAAAACTCAGATTACAGGTGTCTTAGATGAGATTAAGCAAGAGTCTCAGAAGTTAAAGGGCTCTGCGACAGAAGCGTTTGAAGATATGGAAATTGTCCATGCAAGTATTCAAGATATCTCTGCAACAACAGAAGAGCTATCCGCAGGGATGGATGAGACATCGGCATCGACACAACAGATGCATGCATCAGCGACTGAAATCGAAGAACGCATTGAGCAGATGAAGGATAAGACCTATTCAGGTGAAACACTGGCAAAGGAAATTAAAAAGCGGGCAGATTTACTGAAAGAAGAAACCCTCAATTCATATAATAGTGCAACCGGCATCTATGAAAAGACAAATCAACAACTTCGAGATTCAATTCAAAAAGCCGATGCAATTGAAGAAATACGCGAATTATCTCAGACAATCATGGCGATTACATCCCAAACCAACCTACTGGCACTAAATGCTGCGATAGAAGCTGCACGTGCAGGTGAGGCAGGAAAAGGATTTGCAGTGGTGGCAGATGAGATTCGCAAGCTAGCAGAAGATTCCAACAAAGCAGTATCTAGAATTAATGCAATCACAAGTAACGTATCGGATACGGTGACAAGCATGGTTCAAGATTCACAGGAACTATTAGCGTTTGTCGATACACAGGTGTTAAAGGATTACCAAGTGTTTGTAAAAACCAGTGACCAATATAATCAAGACTCAGATCAAGTGCAAACAGTGGTGATGGAGATTAATCATGTGGCGTTACAGTTGGTAGAGACGATTCGACAGATTCGCTTAGCTATTGATGAAATCTCTAGAGCCTCTATAGAAGGGGCAGAAGGCACGACGCTCATTGCAGAAAAACTAACGGATATTGCTATGAAATCGGATGATGTGTTGACTCGAACAACGGAGAATCAAAACAGTGCAAACCGCCTAGATGAAAAGGTAGGATACTTTAACATTTAATTAATAACCAGCCATACAGCAGTACTGACCGAAGCTTTATATCGGTAGGGATTGCCTGTATGGCTGGTTTTTTATACAAAAAAAGAGCACCTAAGCTCGAAGCTTGGTGCTATTGTAAAGGATGAGGGGGAGAGTATTTAATATGTAAGAGGTAACTAATTCTTACAGATAAATAATACAATATAGTTGTGTATACAAAATGTATACTTTATGAACAATTTGTAAATTGTATAAAAGTATCATTAAGTTTCGTTTAAGAGTGTCATATGTAGATGGTCTTCCCACTGACCATTAATTTTTAAATATTGCTTAGCTAAGCCTTCTTCGTGAAAACCGAGCTTTTTTACAAGGCTTAACGAAGGGGTATTACGTGGCATAACGTTGGCTTCAATACGATGAAGATCCAATGTTAAAAAAGCATACTCAATGACTTGAATCATGGCTTCTTCCATATATCCTTGACGTGTATGCTGACAATCAATTTTGTAGCCGATATTACACGATTGAAAAACCCCACGAAAAATATTGGACAAGGATATGCTTCCGATGGGATGGGCAAGGTCTTCTTTTTTATATAGCCAAAACCTTACCATAGAAGATTCGGCTAATCCCTGTAAATCCCAGCGAAGGAGTTGACGCTGATGTTGTTTGGTATAAAAGTACGGTGGACGATAAGGCTCAAAGGGTTCGAAAAAATCCTTGTTTTCCATATAAAATGCCAAGACTTTTGAAGCCTGAGAAGGCGTAATTGTTTTTATAATAAGACGAGGGGATTCTAACTGTACTTTTCGCATACGATCTCCTTATAGGTCGATATATGTTTCTCTATTTAGTATATCATTTTCCAACACATTGGCAAGATTTTCTTGTAGATTAATCCGTATATAGGTATACTAAAAGAAAGTGTTTTTGAATGTAGAAAAACAATATGGGAGGATAAAAATGCAAGAGGTATTAAAAACGTACAAAGACCGACTTGTAAACATAAGCGGTCGCAATCGCAGTCTCATACTTAGGAAGGTACAAAAAAAAAGAAGTTTTGACTTGTATCGTAGCTTTATCGAGCAAAATTTTGATGTCACATCTTTGGCGGAGTATATTCTTGGAGATATGTCAAAATCAATGGTGATTCTTGAAGATCCGTATAAAGTCCGCAAAAAACGATTGCAAGTGCTTGAAGAGGCGATTATGTTGGAACGTGAACAAGAATTTAGCGCCTTATCATCGATGATGAAAAAGCAAGAAGGTCTGTCTAAGGATGAAGAGCACATATTAAGACAGCGCCACCAGGAAATCGAAGAAAAATATCAGTTACATCAAGAGTCGCAAAAAAAGAAGATTGAACAAGACTATGAGACGGCGTTGATGCTGTCAAATCACCTGAGTTATCTACATCGTGAGACATTGGCTATTGAAAAGGAAACTGGAAAGTATGAACTATCCATAGGGTTCCCGTTTGTGGAGGGGCGCTTTCGCGATGGAAGCTTCGTTCGAGCACCTTTTTTTCTTTTTCCTGTGGAGCTTGAAGTACATGGTAATACTTGGTCGATAAAAAACAGTGAAGCTAGAGACGCCATGGTGAATAAGGTGTTTTTATTTGCTGCGAATAAGTGCCATCAATCGGTAATCAAGGACTATGATACATTAGACCTTTCATCAATTAAGTCGGAAGCGATTGAAGAATTTGTGCGTAATGAGCTGGAGCAGATGGGGATGGTGACTGTTGATGATCGAATTCAATATGAAACGCTTCGCGGATATACCAATGCAACGCTACCTGAGTATGCACCGGGAGAATTGCTTATCAAATCTTACCTTGTGATGGGACAGTTTCCGATATCCAATGCAATCTATGCCGATTATGAGGCGTTAGAAGCACTTGATGGAGCCGAGACGATGAACCATAGCCTCTCTACGCTTTTAACGAATACAGGAGATGAAGAAATAGATACAGTGGCATTGACGAATAGCTATCGTCAAAGCCTGTATACGATGATGCCTGTAGATTACAGTCAAGAGACTGCATTATCCACACTTGCGCAGACGGATCAAATGGTTATCTATGGACCACCTGGAACAGGAAAGTCACAAACCATTAGTAATATGGTCTCAGATGCACTTGCAAAAGGTAAACGCGTTCTTGTAGTATCACAAAAACGGGCAGCGCTTGATGTACTGTATAATCGTCTTGCAGGGATTCAGTCAAAGATGATGCTCATTCATGATGCCAATAAAGATAAGAAAAGCTTCTATGATAAGCTACGTCAACAAGTAGAACAAGGCTTTGATATTGAAGGCATTGAGAACCGACAATTTTTTGAGGACAATGCAGCAAAGATTAATGAACATATTGAACAATTACAATGTGTTGAACGTGAACTGATCAGAGAGCGTCCATTTGGTATCACCCTTCAACAGATGTATAACAAATCAGAAGGTATATTTAGCCAGGAAGACCCTAGATATCCATATTATAAAGCTTTTCGTGAAGATAATCCGTTCATGCATTATACCTATGATGAGCTCAACCGTTCTTTTGAAAAGTTGAATAAGCAACCCTACATTGTGGATACATATCACAAATACGCTACCCTTGTGGACAACTACCCGTATCTTACATCGATTAAAGATAATCTGGATTTTATGGAGAAGGACCAGCTTATCAAGGTTTGTCATCACATTATGACGTATAAAGAAACCCTAGCTGCATTAGATTCAAAAATTTATGAAATTTTAGCCAGGGAATATTGTGCGGAGCAAAAGCCATTAACCCCAGAACTTGTAGACCTTTTGGCAAAAAATTATAATCAAGAGATGAATCAAGCACTTGTTGCAGAAGAAAAAATCAGCTGGTGGAATTTACCCAAGTGGGTTAAGCATGCAGCAAAAACAAAAGAGCGCAATGGGAATCGCCAACGATTTGAACAAGAGCAACAAAAATACATCCAGTACTTTAGCGAACACGCGAAGGTCTTAAATGCTATGGGTCAAGAAGTGTCTAAGCTCATGGAAGGTTTTGTTAAAGATGGCAAGCACAAGGTATCTGAGGCAATGATGAATCCAAGCACTTTTTTTGACCAAGTCAAAAACATTGAAGCAAGTATTAAAAATTATGCCTATTATCAAGAACTTACCGTCAGTATTTTTGGTCTGGAAGATATTGATGTCCGGCTTTTGGAATATGCATTTACCCACGGTCAAGATGTAAAATATATGGAAATTATGCTGGATAACCTTCTAGAATTTATTGTCCTAGAACATATCCAGGTCATTGAAAAGACCGAGGAATTTAATGCGTTTTATCTTTATTATCATCAGTTCAATCAGATTACGGATGGGATTCAAGATTTGATGGAACAAAATGAACGTCAGACCGCAAAGATTATCCATAGCTACTGGAATGATCAAATGCAGATATTTTTAGGTGATGCCAACTACAAAGAGATGCGCCGTCAGGCGGAAAAAAAGAGACGCCTATGGCCTATTCGTAACCTTATTTTTGAGTTTACCAATTTGCTGTTTACGCTTTATCCTTGTTGGTTGATGAGCCCGGAAACTGTATCAGAGATACTTCCGCTGCAGAACAACTTGTTTGATGTGATTATTTTTGATGAGGCTTCGCAGATGTTTGTAGAAAACGCCATACCAACCATATACCGTGGAGCTAAGATTGTTATTGCAGGAGATGATCAGCAGCTTCGACCTACATCGGCATTTATGGCGCGTGTGGATGACGAAGAAGAAGAGATAATAGATATAAAAACGGCGGCAGCCCTTGAAGAAGAAAGTTTGCTAGATCTTGCCAAGGTAACGTACACGCCAGTTCATTTAAACTATCATTATCGTTCAGAATTTGAAGAATTGATTCAGTTTTCTAATCATGCTTTCTATAGTGGTCGACTTAATGTATCGCCAAATCGCGTCAAGTGTAACTTTGATAAGACCGCACCGATTGAACGCATTAAAGTTGACGGACGATGGGAACAGCGCCGCAATAACGTCGAAGCCAATCGTATCGTGGAATTAGTGGACCAATTGCTTCGAACACGCAACAATAATGAAAGCATTGGAATTATTACCTTTAATATTAGTCAAAAAGACTTGATTGAAGACCTTTTAGAGACGAGATGCCAGATTGATGAAACCTTCAAAACCCTTTATATGGAAGAACGACAGCGACGCCGTAAAGAAGAAGATGTATCTATTTTTGTAAAAAATATTGAAAATGTTCAAGGGGATGAACGGGATATTATTATTTTTTCGGTGGGATATGCGCCCAATGAAGCCGGGAAGATCTCAATGAATTTTGGATCGCTTTCGCAAGACGGTGGTGAGAACCGACTCAACGTAGCCATTAGTCGTGCAAAGAAAAAATGCTATGTCATTACATCCATTGAACCGGAGGCGTTGACCGTTTCAAAGACAAAAAATCGTGGAGCAAAACTGTTCAAACAATACCTGCAGTATGCCAAAGAAGTCTCCGAGCAAAATAAGGAGCGACAGGATTTATTACTGCACCGAATGTCTGAATTTGAAGCAAAACCAAAAGATGAGACAGAAGGATTTGTTGAAGAATTAAGTGTCGTACTTCGCCAAGAAGGATTTTGTGTAGATAATTATATCGGACGAGGACGCTATCAAATCGATGCGGCTATATGGGATGAAAATAGGCAGGCCTATATTCTTGGTCTAGAGACAGATAGTGCAGTCTATCAAAGTGGACAAAGTCTGTTAGAACGTGATATTTATCGACAACGTTTTTATCAAACAAGAGACTGGGATGTGTTGCGGGTCTGGAGTTATGATTGGTGGAAAAACAGAGAACAAGTTATTCAGCAGATTAAGCATCACCTAGATCAAAAAGCACAATTGCCGACACAGGTATCGCAAAAGGCCGAACAGACAACGCTATATCATCTGGCTCAACAGTCTGAAGAGGCGGTGTGTTGGTATCAGGACAAAGTGCGCTTGATTGATAAGGCTTCAGAAGAAGTGTTTGAAGTACATATTGATGGAGAGACAGAAGAGGAGTTGAATGGATTTAAGTGCCAATTGCTCAACAAAAAAATAGGCGATACTTTTGCGTATCGCGATTATGAGTATATTATTGAAAGCATTATTAAGTTTAATCCATAATAGATTTATTCATATCCGCGAAGCGATAGCGTCGGATGTATTTGTGAAAGGGACTCAAGCCATGGGGTGAGGGTCTCTTTTTCAATGCAATGGTATACGGTCGGGTTAATTTGCATAGGGCTATAGACATATTTTTGTAGATACCAAGGTGTTGATGGAGCGACGCCTAAGGTGGATATCCATTGGGTGATGGCTTCAAGCTGTGCATAAGTGTGGAATTCGCTGATGAGAGTGGTGCGAAGCTCATAGGAAAAATCGATACTCCTATACTTGGTTAGTAAATTAAGGCTCGAAGTGATAGCGTCTATGTCGATGGAGCATCCACATGTTCTTTCGTATTCACTTGGACTGTTTTTTATATCCATAGCGACATGGTCAAGGAGTTGATTATCCAGTAACCTAGACAGCATCTTTGGATTGGAACCATTGGTATCAAGCTTGACTTTAAGCCCTAGAGCCTTGATTTGATGGAGTAATTCTTCTAAATCCTTATGAAGTGTAGGTTCTCCTCCGGTGATACAGACACCTTCAATAAGATGACGGCGCTTGCGAAGCGTAGATAGAATAGTCCCTTGGATATTGTTTTGCTCTGCACATGTGTTTGCCGGGGCTATTAATTCACGATTATGGCAAAATGGACACAAAAAATTACACCCTTGTAAAAAAAGGGTGGAAGCAAGATGATTCGGATAATCAAGTAGTGTTGTTTTATTTATTGCTGTTATATACATAATAACTCCGTTGTTTATTGTGGTATAGAGTGGTTAATAGTCATTTGCGCTTTGTTCATAATTCATCTCAATCACAGAATGATCGGTGTCAGAGCGCTTTGTGTGGAGGGATTTTGTAATTTTATCAAGGGAAGCATATAAATTACTAAAATCATCATTGTTCATCGAGATAACATAACGGTGAATGAGTTGATTATATTGGGATTGAAAAGCGTCGAGTTTCATTCGGATATGTTTAATCTTGCGTTCAAGAGCGACAAGGTGCTGATGGGCATCCCCTTCAATAGTGTCAGCTTTTTTTTCAGCGTCCTCAACAATCTTGCGGGCAGTCATCTCTGCATGTACCATGGCATTGGTTACAGCTTCTGCATTAGCTTTGTGTTGTTTGAGTTCTTCATTTAGTAAGAATATGTGATGGTCGACTTGTTCGGGGTCATATCCGCGCTTAACAATGGTAAAATTCTCCAATTAATTCTCTCCTCTCAATGAAAAAATAGTTATCCTCAACAATAACTAGGTATATTTTACCATGGGGGTAAATGGAATTCAAGGGAATTGGGACGACAATCCAAAAAAAATAAAAAATTTTGACGGCATCTAAAATTTACATTACAATAAGGACAGTAATATGGGAAAATAACAAGAAATAATGAGGTTAATCAATGAATGAAGAAAAAGACATAGACTATATGAATACAGCACTTGATGAGGCGAAAAAAGCCTATGCACTCAATGAAGTTCCTATCGGTGCCATTATTGTACATGAAGATAAAATTATAGGGCGCGGATATAACCGACGCAATACAGATAAGTCGACACTAGCCCACGCGGAGATTCTTGCTATGCAAGAAGCGATGGCGTATATAGAGGATTGGCGTCTTGAAGAGACGACGATGTATATTACGCTAGAACCCTGTCCCATGTGTGCAGGGGCCATTGTGCAGGCGCGTATTCCACGCGTGGTTATTGGAGCGATGAACCCCAAAGCAGGAAGTGCCGGTTCGGTAGTGAACCTGTTAAATGAACCGGGATATAATCATCAAGTAGAGGTCACTTATGATGTGTGTCATGATGCGTGCAAGGGGATTCTCCAGGAATTTTTCAAGGAACTTCGTGAGCAGAAGAAACGCTTGCGTTAACCATCTCAATAAAGTTTTTACGATATTGAAGAGGGGTTAATTCTTTAAAAGATTTAAACTGTTCTATAAAGTAGCTGGTTGTAGAAAAGCCCACAGATAATCCGATATCTGTAACGCTTTCATCTGTCGTTGTAAGGAGATTGGCGGCTTTGGTGATACGCATAAAATTCACATAATCGCTAAAGTTTTGATGCATCTTTGCTTTGAAAAAACGAGAAAAGTAACTATAACTCATGTTGCACAGTTGGGCGACTTCCTTGACGTCGATTAGGTGCATATAGTTCGCATCTACATAATCAAAAACTTTTTGCAAACGTTGGATATTCTGTGCATTTAAGCTGTGGTCTAGATTTAGCTCAATACTTTTTTCGTTCCAACTTCGCAAAATCCATAAAAATATACGCCCGATATGATTTCGAATCGCAAGTTCGAAGCCATATTTTTTTTCGGCATCTTCTTGAAGGATTTGACCGAGGAGGTCAGGAATGAAGGTATCGTTGATTTCTCTGGCAGGGAACCGCTTTTGGTGGGTAGCGGACTTTAAGGTAAAAGGAAGCACATATTTTGTCTCAAAAATGCTCTCAGGAGTGGAGTATAAAAGTTCAGGTTTGAAGCGGATAACGATATATTGATTTTTTTCTTCGGATAGAGCAAAGACATGGTGCACCTCCATCGAATTGATAATCATCATATCCCCGCGATCAATTAAAAAATCAACCCCATCTAAAATAACGCGAAATTGTCCTGATAGACAGTAGAGAATCTCTATATGAGTATGATAATGGGCGCCGACCATTGTCGAGCGTCCGTCAGATTCCTGAAGGTGAGATTTAAAGGGATAAGCGATGCCGTTTTCAACAAATTTTTCATCTTCATAAAAACCAATCATAAAAATTTCCTTTCGTATATTCATAAGCTATGACAAATTTGTGGTATTTTTCTATAGATTCATTATAGTATAAAACAATGGAGATGACTATACTTAATATTATAAATAATTTATGCAACACTAGAAGAACAAGGAGGTTTTACAATGAAAAAAGTTAAAGTAGGTATCATTGGGTGTGGTGGAATTGGAATGCAAAAGCATTTACCTGCGCTGTCAGCAGTGGATGAAGTGGAAGTAGTTGCATTTTGTGACCTTATAGAAGAACGTGCAGTTAAGGCGGCAAAAGAATTTGGAACTAAGGATGCGAAGGTGTATACGAATTACAAAGAATTACTTAAGGACAAAGAGATTCAAACTATTCACGTCTGTACACCGAATAAATCCCATAAAGATATCAGTATCGATGCACTTCATGCGAACAAACATGTGTTATGTGAAAAACCGATGGCAAAAACAGCTGCAGATGCAAAAGCCATGTTACAAGCAGCAAAAGAGACAGGTAATCTTCTGTCGGTTGGATATCAAAACCGATATCGTGAAGATAGCCGATATCTGCACAAAGCTTGCCAACGAGGCGATTTAGGTGAGATCTATTTTGCAAAAGCACATGCGGTGCGTCGACGCGCAGTCCCAACATGGGGCGTGTTCCTAAACGAAGAAGAGCAAGGTGGAGGACCGTTAATTGATATCGGAACGCATGCACTGGATTTAACTTTATGGTTGATGGATAACTACAAAGTTAAAAGTGTCAAAGGAAGTGTCTATAAAAAACTTGGGGACCAAACAGAGACAGGTAATGCTTTTGGTGACTGGGATCCAAAAGAGTTTACAGTAGAAGATTCAGCTTTTGGTTTTATCACCATGCAAGATGGGGCAACAATTATTTTAGAATCCAGCTGGGCGCTTAATACTTTAGATAGTGGTGAAGCCAAGACTACTCTTTGCGGAACCAAAGCAGGTGCCGATATGCGCGATGGATTACGCTTTAACATGGCGGACCTTGGAAAACTTGTTGAGAAAAAACCAGCGCTTGGAGCGGATGGTGTAGACTTCTATGAAGGCGGAGATGATAAGCCGGAAGTGATTGAAGCCAAAACTTTCTATGATGCGGTGATTCATGGAAGTGAACTTGTTGTTAAGCCTGAACAAGCGCTTGTGGTTACAGAGATTTTAGAAGCTATCTATGAATCCGCTCGCACAGGAAAAACAATCGAGTTTGAGTAAGAGGCGTTAAACTAAGAGGAGGATATTATGAAATCAATATATGCACAACTATACTCGGTGAAGGATGCTATGGAAAAGGCATATATGCATACTTTGCGCGAGATTGCATTGATGGGCTATAGCGGAGTTGAATTTGCCGGTTACGGTGGATATAGTGCCAAGGAACTGCGAAAAGCCTTAGAGGCATTGAATATAACCTGTCTTTCATCACATGTATCCATTGAACGTTTAGAGGAGAATCCAAAAGGTGAGATGGAGTATTTAAAAGAACTTGGCAGTGAATTTATCGTGTGTCCATATTATGATATAAAAACAATCGAGGATGTCAAAGTGCTCGCACAGAAGCTAAATCACATCGGTGAAGTAGCAAAAAATTATAATATTAAGCTTTTGTATCACAATCATGCACATGAGTTTGTCAAAGACCAAGATACGTATTTATTGGACCGATTGTTTGAGAATGTAGAACCCGGGAATCTGTATCAGCAACCGGATTTATACTGGGTGGCATATGCAGGCGTTGATCCGATCCAATATTTGGAAAAAGTAAAAGATCGTTCGCCGATTATTCACTTAAAGCAGATGGAAAATATGCAGACTAAGAAAAATGTAACCGCAGATGCAGGTGTTATTGATTTTAAAAAAGCGGTTGAGACAGCCGATAAAAGTGCGTTTGTTTATGAACAAGAAACGATGGACATAGATCCGTTAGAAGCGATGAAACGTTCCGTTAACTATTTGAAAGAGGTGTAAAAATGAAATTATCCGTATTAACAGTGCCATTATATGGGCTAAGTTTTGAAGATGCTATTATTAAATTAAAAAACATGGGTGTAGAAGCGCTTGAGGTAGGTGCAGGTGGTTATCCTGGAGATACACATTTAAACACAAAAGCGTTATTAGAAGATGATGCAAAGGTTGAAGGCGTTAAGGAATTATTAAAAAAACATGATATCGAGATTGCCGCTTTGGCATGTCATGGAAACCCGGTACATCCCAATAAAGCGATTGCAAAAGATTTTCATGATCAGTTTGTCAACGCAATTTTGTTGGCTGAAAAGCTTGGAATTGATACCATTGTCGGGTTTTCAGGTTGTCCTGGTGACAGTGAAAGTTCTCAAAAACCTAACTGGGTGACATGCCCATGGCCGGAAGACTTTAGTGAGATTCTTGAGTACCAGTGGAATGACGTGCTTATTCCTTATTGGAAAGAAACCGTAAAATTTGCTAATGCGCATGGAGTAACAAAAATTGCTCTTGAGATGCATCCGGGATTTTGTGTATATAATCCGGCGACACTTTTACGTTTAAGAGAAGCGGTTGGCGATACTATCGGTGCGAACTTTGATCCATCACATCTATACTGGCAAGGTATGAATCCGGTAGAATCCATTAAAGCGTTAAAAGGAGCTATCTATCATTTTCATGCAAAAGATACGAAGATTGATGCGCATAATACGCAAGTGAACGGTGTACTTGACAACCGCCACTATGGTGACGTGCTTAACCGTTCTTGGGTCTTTAGAACTGTGGGTTATGGACACGGACAGCTTGAGTGGAATGAGATGATTAGTACACTACGTGCAGTAGGTTATAACGGAGTTGTCAGTATTGAACATGAAGATGGCCTAATGTCAATTGATGAAGGATTGACAAAAGCTGTAAACCTATTAAAAGATGTATTGATTCATGAGACCCCGACAGATATGTGGTGGGCATAAGGAGATAGAAAAATGTATACACTTGGAATTATTGGCTATGGTGGGATGGCAGACTACCATGTCAAACAATTAAAAAAATACAAACGTCTTAACGTTAAGGGCATTTATGATGTAAATCCAGAGCGTGGTACTGTTGCAAAAGACAATGGACTCATCTCTTATGAAAGCAAAGAAGCCTTGCTTACAGATAAATCAATCGATATCGTACTGATTGCGACGACCAATGAAGTTCACAAAGAATTATCGATTGAAGCACTTAGAGCAGGCAAACATGTCATTTGTGAAAAACCGGTGACCATGAATTCAGAAGAACTCTTGGAGATTATGGAAGTAGAAAAACAAACAGACAAATTCTTTACCATTAATCAAAATCGCCGAACCAATAAAGACTTTGTATTAATGCGCCGTAGTATTGAACAAGGACTTATTGGAAAGCCTTATGTGATTGAATCTCGTGTGGAGGGGTCACGAGGTATGCCAAAAGGATGGCGTACGATTAAATCCCTTGGTGGTGGAATGATGCTTGATTGGGGTGTGCATTTAATTGACCAATTGATGCATATGATTCCTGAAAAGGTTGTTGATGTCTATTGTAAAATGTATAGCATCGAATACCCTGAAGTGGATGATAACTTCCGATTAGTGATGACTTTTGAAAGTGGACTTAGTGCACAAGTGGAAGTCTCAACCAATAATTATATAACGCATCCGCGTTGGTATGTTTTAGGAACACAAGGAACCCTTCAAATTGATGATTGGGATTGTCATGGTCAGATCGTACGATGTATTGACAAAGAAAACACATGGGAAGATGAGATTGTCTATACTAAGGCAGGCCCGACAAAGACGATGGCGCCTAGACGTAGTGAATCAACAGAGACAATTAAGCTAAGCGAGCCCATGGATGTTACTGACAGCCTGACGGTAGTTTATGATGGCTTGATTGATGCAATCGAAGGGAAAGCGCCACTTAGTGTAACTTCCGCTCAAGCGCTTGAAGTGATGAAAGTCATGGAAGCGGCGTTCTTATCCCATGAACAGAAGTGTTCAATAAAATTGTAATGATGGTAAGAATATAAGAAAAAAGATTATGCGGTATAATAATATCGCATAATCTTTTTTTGTATAATTAAATCTTGAATAGGGAAAAAATCTGATTTATATGATATGATAGAAATAAATGAATTGATGCTATAAGGGGGGGGCTTCGATGTATAAAAAAGTGGAAAGGCGAATTATTATTGCTTCATGTTTCTTGATTGCACTTTTTTTGATATGGCAATGGTCAATAGCAAAGTTAAGTGCAGATTATGACAAGGCTTCAGAGGTGATTAATATCGCAGGACGACAGCGTATGCTCAGTCAAAAGATTGCCAAAGATGTGGCGATGCTGAGAGAAAATCTTGATGTTAGTGTACGTGATCACTATGCAGTTGAATTACATCGATCAATACAGTCTCTTGAAGGTGAGTACTTGCAACTGGTTGAAGAAAACCAAAGCGCAACAATAGCAGATATGCTGGAGAAGTTTGAACCTACCCGAAGTATTTTTATAAGCAGTGCACAGGATGTATTAAAAAACATTGGTCGAATCACACCGGCTTCCCAAGAGACATTGCTTGAAGCCCGGATGAAGGTGTTTATCTATGAAGATGACTTTTTAGCGCATATGGATACTATCGTTAATCAGTATGTCTGGGAGGCAGGAGAGACATTTTTGTGGATTAAGAGACTACAGGTCATCTTTTTGAATTTAATGATTATATGTAGTGTTATCTTGCTGCTATATGTCTTTGTTCCAGCGCATAAAACCATTCGAGAGTGGTACATTGAGGCCCAGGAGAATAACACCAATATGGTTAAGCTTTTTCACATTATGCGTAACGCCATGTTTATGTTATCCAAAGAGGGCGAAGTAGTTACACGCAATGAACGTGGGGATATTTTACTTGAGCGCTTAGGCGTGAGTAAGTCGATGGAGCATATTGAAGAGCTTTTTAAGAAAAGCGAGGTTTCGTGGAAGCAGATATATGAACAGCTGCTTCAAGAAGAAGATAAGGGAGCCTTAGAAGTGACCTTTGGGACAATAGATCCGGTGATTATGGAAGTATCTGTCTCATCCGGCACTTATCAGCGAAAAGAGGCCATTTTGCTGAATTTTTATGATGTCACAGAACAGAAAAAGATTGAAGAGACACTGACGAATTTGGCGGTACGAGATAAGTTGACAGGATTATACAATCGGTATCATCTTGAGACGTTTATAGGGACAGAAATCGAACAGGCAGAACGCTATGACATTAATATGTCTATGCTGATAGTCGACCTAGACCATTTTAAAAACATTAATGACCATTGGGGACATCCCATCGGGGATCAAGTCTTAAAGCACACAGCGGATTTATTGGTGCAGTCATGCCGAAAGTCGGATGTGATTTTTCGCCTAGGTGGTGAAGAATTTATGGTGGTGCTTTCGCACACAGATATTAAAGGTGCCATAGAAGTTGCAGAGAAAATACGTAGTGCCATAGAAAAATCCATTCATCCGATTGTAGGCAAATACACGGTAAGTGTAGGTGTAGCACAGCGCAAGATGGGCGAAACCTTCCGCCACATATACCAACGTACAGATGAGGCTTTGTATTTGGCAAAAAGTAGTGGACGCAACTGCGTCAAGGAATCGACACACTGACACACGTACATACTTCCAAAGAAAATAAAAACGGATACATCAGTAAAGATGACTTTACTGATGTATCCGTTTTATGTGTTTAAAAGGCTTGGCTTAATACAACTTAAGATTAAGTGTTTGACTTAATATAGCATAGTTCATACTCATCTGGATTGTAGTAGTTATGTGAAAAATCAATAATGGTGCCATCATCACAATAGGTATAATTTTCAACCATGATGATAGGGGTACCTTTTTTAATGCTTAGAATGCTACTGATTTTATCATCGCTAAGGATAGGATGAACGACATGCTTTTGATGATCGATAGTTACATTTTTGACATCCCTAAAAAAATCATACTTTGAATTTTGTAGATATTGTATTGACAATTCAGGAAACTTATCAACAGAAATATATGAAATCTCAAAAAGATACACTTTGTCATCGGCTTTTCGAATGCGTTCGATGTAATATATGAGATCCTTTTCAGAGATTCCAAGAATTTGCGCTTTTTTGGGGCTGGCTGAGGTGATGTTAAAGGTATGTACCGTTGAGACTACCTTCTTACCTAGGTCTTTCATCTGATCGTTAAATCCTCTGACCCGTAGATCAGAACTTGTCTTAGGCCTAAGATTGACGGTTGTTCCTAAACCGGCAGTGCGTTTTAAAAAACCTTTGGCGACCAGGTTATCCGTTGCGCGTCTTACGGTTACGCGGCTTACCTGATACTTGGTGGAAAGTTCAAGTTCGGTAGGAATGAGATCTCCATCCAAATACTTGTTGTTATGTATGTCATTGAGCAAATCGTTTTCGATGATTTTGTATTTTGCGATTTTCTTTTCCATGGTTCTCCCCCTTTGTTCTTTTCCCATCTATTATAGCGGATTAACATAAAAAACGCAACATAAATGTAAATACAATTAATAGAAATGTAAACAAATGTATTTAAAATATAATTCAAATGTATTGACGTTAGTGGAGTGAAGTGCTATACTTTATTATATAGTTCAGGGGTGACTCTGAACCGCTAAAAAAATTAGGAGGTATCATATGAGTGTAGTACAAGCTTTATTGATTGGGGTGTTCGCATATCTTGGTTCCAAGAGAACGCCTTGGGTTTTTGGGGTTACAGGTGGCTGGCAAGTTATTGGGAAGCCTCTTGTTGCAGGGATGATTGTCGGGATTATTTTGGGAGATCTTCGATCAGGAATCTTGGCAGGGGTTGCCGTCCAAGCGATGTATATCGGAATGATTACACCTGGGGGTGCATTACCGGCGGACGTGATTTTTGCAGGTTATATTGGTATTCCTTTGGCATTGGCCTCAGGAGGAGGGGCAGACTATGCGGTAGCGCTAGCTGTTCCATTAAGTATGGTTGGAATTGGGGTTTTTAACTTTCTTATGTCAATTAATGCGGCGTTTCCACATTGGGGAGATAAGTACGCTGCTAAAGGAGATGAAAAAGGAATTGCACGTATGAATATCCTAGGTACAGTGCCTACGTTCATCTTAAGATTTGGGATTGTTGCTGCAGTCTGTTACTTTGGTGCGCCGGCAGCAGAAGCTATTATTGGAGCGTTACCTGAATCTGTTCTTCATTTCTTTAAAATAGCCGGTCGTATGCTTCCGGCAGTCGGTTTTGCTCTTTTGCTAAAACAATCGGTTAACAAGACATGGATGATTGCATTTTTCTTGATGGGATATGTGGTCATGATTTCAACGTCAATTACGATTACAGCTCTTGCCCTATTTTCTATTGGTATCGCATTTTTATTTGTCATGCGAACAGGACATGAGCAAAGCGTTGTTAGTACATCAGGTGAACTAATAGAGGAGGACGATTGTTATGAAGACTAAAGTGAGCGTACCTCGTGGTGAGGTCAGAAAAGCTGCGGTGAAGTGGATATTTTTTTCCCATTGTGCACAGAACTTTGAGCGAATGATGGGATTGGCGTTTTGCCATACGATTGCACCTATTTTAAAGCGATTATACAAAGGTGATGACTATATCAAGGCGTTAGAGCGCCATATGCAGTTTTTTAATACGGAACCTCATCTTGGCAGTATGATTCCGGGGGTTGTTGTTGCCCTTGAAGAATCCATGGCGAATGGGGAAGAGATGAATGAGCAAACAATTATCAGTACCAAAAACGCACTGATGGGTCCGTTTGCAGGTATTGGGGATTCACTTATCATAGGGACATATAATCCGATTATTTTAAGTATTGCTCTAGGACTTGCTGTGGATGGCTCTATTGTCGGACCGTTATTTTATATACTTCTTTGGTTAGGAACGATGCTACCCTTTAGATATAGCCTGTTTATGAAAGGTTATGACCTTGGAGGCAATGCGGCAAAATCCTTGCTGGGTAACAAAGCTTTGACTGAAAAAATCACAATGGGACTGACCATTGTCGGATTAATTGTTATCGGTGGTGTGGCCTCAACAACAGTTCAAGCGCCGGTATCTTATGTATATACTAACGGATCGATGTCTATTGAAGTACAAGCATTGTTGGATAAGATTATGCCAAACTTAGTTCCTTTACTTGTTACCGTTGCAGCATGGTTACTTGTGGCTAAGAAGAAAATGTCAGGAACAAAAGTTATGCTGATTATCGTGGCGTTTGCGGCGGTAATGGTGGCGCTTGGAATTATGTAGAAAGGATGTTGTTTTTTGAAAGATATTGTATTAGTTATGTCGGATCAGCATTCTTTTGAAGCGTGTTCTCTTAATGAAAGAAGTTCGCTTAACACAACACGCCTAAAAACGATTAGCGAAACAGGAATAAATTATGTCAACGCATACACCAATGCCCCTTTGTGTGTACCTTCGCGCATGTCGTTTTTGACCGGAAAGCTGCCAAGACATACGAAGATATTTGATAATGACAGCCTTTTATCAAGTGATGTACCCACTCTTGCTCATGCATTAGGAGCAAGAGGGTACAAAACGATTCTTGTCGGACGGATGCACTTTAAAGGTATTGATCAGTGGCACGGGTTTGATGAACGTCTTGTTGGAGATATAACATCCCAATATTGGGGCGTGAAGCGCAGAGAGCTTTATGATTACGCGAATACCCTGAAGATGCAGGGATGCCAAGACATCCTAGGATATGGATACTCTCCGGTACATGATTATGATGAACAAGTATATCAAGAAGCGTTGAATCAGCTTTTAATAGAGCATGACCAACCCATCTTTATGGTGGTCGGATTTTATGGACCGCATTTTCCATATATCGGCTATGAAGCATCTTATAAAAACTACATGGAAGCATATAATGATGAACACTATGCATCAGAAGAAGCCTTAGACCAGTACGCCTATTTAGTACAGGCAACGAATCAAGATAAGCGTAGAAAAGTTAAGGCGGGCTATTATTCTATGTGTCAAGAACTGGAAGAAAAAGTATGGCAGATATATAAAGCTTTTGAAAAACGGTTGGATAAAAAGGACGGAACCTTTGTCTACACATCGGATCATGGTGACCAACTTGGAAGACGAGGTTTATTTGGTAAGAAGACATTTTATGAAGCGTCTATACACATCCCGCTTTTGATAAAACCTATGAATAGCCAGGAAGGGAGTGTGCGTGAAGATGCAGTATCTTTAGTTGACCTCTCAGCAACGCTCTTAAACCTTGCAGATGCCCATCTGCCAAATGTTGACGGACAAGACATCATGACCCAGCCAAAAACAAAGCCGGTGATTATTGAGCAGATGTATGAAAAGCCATTAAGATATGGACAGTGTATTATTCATGACCAGACAAAACTTTTAAAGATAGGTCGTGCACTACGGATGTTTGATAGCAAAACGGATCAAGAGATATCCTGTGACGCACCGGGGTATAAAGAACAGTATAAAGCAATGGAACCTTTTTTACTTGATGGTAGGCAGCTGTTAAGACAATATGAAAAACATAAGCGAGAGATTGATGTCCTAAAACAGTGGGGAACTATAAAACAGCCCAAGTCAGAATCAATGGTCTCCTTTTCGAACAAAATTGCAGATAAGGTTAGAGATGGAGGCAAGCAATGAATATTTTGTACATACACACACATGATACGGGTAAAGTGATTAGTCCTTATGGATATAATACTCCGACCCCGAATATGATGTGCTTTGCAAAAGAGGCACTAAAGTTTAACAAGGCGTTTTGCGCTTCGCCTACATGCTCTCCCAGTCGAGCAGCCCTCTTATCGGGAATGTATCCGCATCAAGTCGGCATGCTTGGGTTGTCGCAACGAGGCTTTGAGATGGATATGTCTAAGCATCTAGTCACCTATTTAAAGGCGCAAGGATTCTATACGGTGCTTAGTGGGATTCAGCATGAAGCGTCATGGTATCTAGACCATGAAAAAGGCGCTAAGATGATAGGGTATGATGAAAACTTAACGACAAGTATCGCAGGTTATAAAGAAGAAGACTTTGTCCTATGGGATGAAAAAAACGCATTATCAGCGGCGCGTTGGATTCATCATCATGATGGGAAACAGCCGTTTTTTCTTTCTTATGGTATGTATGCCACCCATCGAAAATACCCAAGTACCATAGCAAAAGGGATTGATCCAAATTATGTAAAAGTACCGGATAACATAATGGATAATGAAAATACACGATTAGATTATGCGAGGTATTTAACCTCGCTCCAGTGGGCGGATGAAAACTTTGGAAAAGTTATTCAAGCGCTGAAGCAAAAAGGCATCTATGAAGAGACGATTATTATTTTTACGACTGACCACGGATTAGCCAATCCGTATGCAAAATGTAATCTCAATGACCAAGGCACAGGTGTGTTGCTCATGATTCGAGATCCGAAGGGACGACATAACGGACAAGCGACGGATGCGCTTACTAGCCATGTGGATATTTTTCCCACGTTGTGTGACATCCTTCAAATGAAAAAACCGACAAATCTTCAAGGCGAGTCGATGATTGAAGTGCTTCGAGGAGATCAAGACAACTATAGAGAGTATGTTTTTGAAGAGATTAACTTTCATACGTCCTATGAACCTTGTAGAGCAGTTCGCTCCAAGCAATATCGTTATGTCGTCTATTATGATGACTACTTGGGGATGAATCTTTCTAATATCGATGCGTCCCTGACAAAGGATGAATACTTATCTGCAGGAATCAAAGATAAGAAAAAATACAGAGAAGCCTTATATGATCTCAGGTTTGACCCACTGGAAAAAAGAAATGTGATTGAGGATGAAGCCTACAAAAAGATAGCCGTAGCAATGAAAAAAGCGTTGCACAATCATATGGAACAAACAAACGATTATATGTTAGAAGGGCTCATTGCAATAGACCCTCAATGGAAAGTCAATAAAAAAGAATGTATTGAAGCAAGAAATGCAAGTGACGATGAATTTGTAAGTTTAGGGAGGTAGCCAGATGGCAATATGTGCAGTAAGAATTGATGAACGGTTGATACATGGACAAGTGGCAACAGCATGGTGTAAGGCGGTTGGGGCAACACGTATTATGATTATTGATGATGACGTCGTCAAAGATCCGCTTCAAAAGATGGCATTAAAAAGTGCTGTACCTGTAGGTATGAAGTTGTCATTGTTAACGATTGAAAAAGCAGCGGAAAATTTAAAAACAGATAAATATGATGGACAAAATGTGTTTATAGTGGTTAAGAAGCCGGAAGTTATTGAAGCATTGGTTCACCAAGGCGTAGATATTCAAGAAGTCATTGTAGGTAATATGGCAGCAAAAGAAGGTTCCAAAGTCCTCTACCGCACAGTGAGTATTACTGTAGAAGACGAGAAGGCGTTTAAGAATTTAATTCATGCAGGGACGTTAGTGCACTTGCAAATGGTTCCTAAGGATAAAAAAGTGAACATCGGGGAACTATTATAAGGAGAATACTATGGAGATAGGAATAATCATAACGGGACACGGAAAATTTGCAACAGGAATCTATGAATCAATAAAACTTATAGCAGGCGATCAAGACAATTGTCATACGATAGATTTTAAGCAGCAGATGCAGGTAGATGAGCTTAAAACTTTGATGAAGCAAAGGGTTGAAGAGCTTAGCAGATGCGACAGGGTAATTATTTTTGCTGATTTACAAGGGGGATCCCCCTTTAAGACAGCACTTGAACTTAGTTATTATGATGAAAGGATTTGCCTCATCGGTGGTGTTAACTTGCCTATGTTATTAGAATGTGTCTTGACAAAAGACAGCGTCGATGATTTTGATGGGTACACCGATGGCCTTGTTGCATCGGGACGCCACGGTTTGGCAAAACTCATCATAACAGATGACGAGATGGAAGAGGATTAATCTATGGACATACAAAAAACAAAAACTCCTTTTGGCACCTTTGTCGTAAGGATGGATAAGAAAATTGTTGTCGGCTCGGATTTTGAATGGAGTCTTGAATTTACTTCGGATATTCAGATGAAAAAGGGTGCCAGCCTTTCTATAGAGGTTCCGGCATATCAACATCAACGCAGTGAAGAATATCTTCAAGCGTATGATTATTGGAAGCCAAACTATATCTATGCGTTGGGCTCAAGAGACGATATTAAAGTGGATGTAAGAGTAGAAAGTGTTGAATCGGCATTTTCGCATATAAAACGGTGGCCGGATAGTAAGCGTGTAGCCATCATTACATGCCAAGAGGGGCTTGCGCCGGGAGAGACAATCTCAGTGTATTTTGGCGGAACCGACCGACCGTGGGTGGGTAGAGAGTGTATGACGTCAAGAATATCCCAGTTTGCCAACAAGGTAGAAGGGAACTATTTGACCTATCAAGTGGCCATCGATACGCAAGGTACAGGAGACTATGTAAAACTGGAAGTGATGGATGCTGTTGAGCTCTTACCGGATCAACCAGCAGTATTAAAGGTGTTTGCGCCTACGTCCGTTCAACCGGATACTCGGTTTGAGGTTGAACTTGTTTGTGCAGATCAATTTAACAACCCGATTTTTGATTATGATATGGAGTCGATTGAACTTCGTATTATAGATAAACATGGGCAAGAGGTCCAGCGTCTACAATGTGATAACCACAAGTTCACAGGGATTTTGCGACAAGAAGGACGATTTTTAATTGAAGCTATCAGTACGGATTTATTTGTAGAAAAAGCCGTTATCGTCTCCCGGATGGCCGCTAGACAATTATACTGGGGGGATCTTCATACTCACTCGAATCTGTCGGCAAACATTCGGGATAATGATTGGAATTCCACACCGGACAATAGTTATCTATATAGTCAAAAAGTCAGTCATCTAGATTTTATATGTCTATCAGAGCAGACCTTTCGATTTAATGAAGACAGAAGTGTCAACATTGATCAAAGCACATGGGAACAAATCGGACAAAAAGCGGACAGGTATAATACCCAGGCTTTAGTTACTTTCCCAGGGATTGAATTGCACTCGAAGCGGGGCGATACGATTGCTGTGTTTGGAGAGAGTTTGTCAACCTATGGATATCCTGGAGCGGACATTGAAGAAGTGACGGACCTTTGGGAAAAATATAAGGACAAAAAGATGTTGACGATTCCGCACTTTCATAGATATTGTGAAGGTCGGCCAAGTAAGGACCAACAAGAGAAAAAGTATGAAGGATTTAACCTGGACAATTGGAAGGAGTCAAATCCAAAGGAAGTCTTATGTGAGATTTTTTCCAGTCAATGGGGACGCTTTGAAAATCAAGAGCATCCGATGGTTCTAAAAGCGAGAAATAATGTAAAGCACAATACGTTTTGTGAGTTTTTGAATATGGGTAAACGGTGGGGTGTTACGGCAGGAAGTGATGGTCATGACGGTAAGCCCGGCTATGGTGGATTGACAGGGGTATTTGCTGCGGATAAGACGCGAGAAGATATCTTTGATGGATTAACCCATCAAAGAACCCTGGCGACGACCCATCCTAGATGGTTTGGTGAGATATCACTTGAACAAGAGCGACTTATCTTTAAAGGCATCGCCCCCCATGTCGTAAGCAAGATAGAGATTATCAGAGATGGTCAACTCTTGCATAGCGTGCCCAATGCCGATGAATGGTTTGAGCTGGTGTTAGACATTGATCCAAAAGCAGATGCCTACTATTATGGGCGAATTGTTATGGACAATCGACATATTGGATGGACGAGTCCGATATTTTGCAAAATAGATATGAAGGATAATTTTTAAGATAATCTATGAAAAGGATAATAATCAACTTTGAATTATTATCCTTTTTTGTATGATTTAATATGAATAGTGAATAAAATATATATGTCAACATTTTTATGGAGTAGACATTATGTGAAAACAGTGTGATAAAACAAAAATAGTTTGAGGTTTGAAAAATATTAAGATATAATAAATACAAAATATGATTATTATGAGGAGGAGCGTATGAGTATTGATAGCAACTTATGTGCACCTGAATACAATCTTTTAAATGATGCGTATTTAGGGTCAAAAGTTTTATTGCAGCAAAAATTAGTGTATTTACAAAAGATGGCACAGCCCGAAAAATGGGATTACCAGGGGAGTAAAGAATTAAAAATTTTATATAACTATATTTGCTATACATATGATAGGTTAAAGAAAGAGAAAAAAATAGAAATTTCAGAAGATAAAAGTAATATGTGCTTTAATACTGGGTTGCTGACGGAAAATGGTGCAGATATATATGCATATTTTGTCAAAAATACAAATGGTAGCAAAAAGGAAAATCAAGATTGGTTTTTGTATGGATTTAAGCAAAGAACGGATAGAGAAATGCGCAACTTTAAAGTATATCCCGAAATTGCTGATTATTTCACTAAGCCAGAAGATTTTATCTATGATAGAAATAAAGAGTTGAATGTAGATTATGATCATATTATTGATGATAATTATGATAGATTTGTGGAAATAGGTTTGACAGATAAATATATGATTAATGGTTTGTTAACAAATGCAGTAAGTAGAATTATTGAAAAAGTAAAAAGAAATTACAAACTAGCGATTCCCCAATTCTATACAGACAAAAATACTGGTGAGTCGAAGATACAATTATTACTTCCTTTGTTTATGCAGAGTAAGGATATAGCAGATTTAGCATTAGTTGTAGATAAAGGGACGTATTGTTATACGGGTAAAACAATTCTTGCAATCGAATGGGCGTATGTTAATTCGAGAAGAATTGTTAAACCGGACGTAGATTGGTTGAAAATATAAATAACTATGCTGAAATTTATTAGTTTTTCACTTGACATACCATGTGATTAAAGTATATAATTTTAAACATACTATTTATATTTATTTTTATTATAATTAAAATTTACATATTCAGAAAAATTATAACTACAAAGTATATTCATTACTAAAAGAAAGAGCTGCTAAATAAGCAGCTCTTAATTATTTTACTCAACAATATACTTAGGAGGCTACTATGCTCAGCGATAAAACCAAACATCAGCTAATAAGAGTTTTGCAACAGGCGATTAACCGGAATGAAGTGGCTGGAGCCAATATTCTTGTCTATAAAGATGGTGAGGAAGTCTTTTACCATGAAGCAGGAATGCGTCAGGTACAAAAAACTTACCAATCCAACGGGATACTATATTCCGTTTGTATTCCATGACGAAACCAATAACAGCAGTAGCGGTGATGTTACTATTTGAGCGTGGATTAATTGACTTATTTGATCCGGTTTGTCAGTTTATACCTGGATTTATCGGACAACATGTGGAAGATGACATCGGAAAGTCTCCGGTTTCTCGTGATGTTACAATTAAAGATTTGCTGTCGATGACCTCGGGGCTAGTCTATCCAAAAACCGAGAGTCCGGCGTGTCAGGCGACGCAAGAAGTCTTTGAAGCAATTGATGAAAAGCTCCTAAGCAAAGAAGCACTATCCACATATGCAATAGCTAATCTTCTTGGGCAGTGTCCGCTGGCTTTTGAGCCGGGAAGCTCATGGCAATACGGGACGTCAGCAGATGTTTTAGGAGCCATTGTTGAAGTCGTCAGCGGAGTAAGGTTTGGTGAATTTTTAGAACAAGAGCTGTTCAAACCTTTGGGAATGGACGACACAGGATTTTGGGTACCGGCGACTAAGCGCCATCGTCTGGCGTCGGCATATGCGACCACAAAAGCGCAAGAGCCTAAAGTGTATGAAGGCAATCATTTAGGGATAATTAATGGGATGGACCGTCTCCCGGCCTTTGAGTCAGGAGGGGCAGGACTTGTCTCAACGATTGATGACTATGCTAAGTTTACACAGATGCTTATGCATCAAGGCAGACACCAAAACCTTCAAATCTTACAACCAAGAACTGTAAAATACTTAACATCCTCAACACTGCATCCATCGCAACAACAAAGCTTTGACCTATGGTATACCTTGAGTGGACATAGTTATGGAAATCTGATGCGGGTTATGACAGAATGTAGTCAAGCAGGAATCTTGGGAAGCCAAGGGGAATATGGATGGGATGGCTGGCTGGGTGCTTATTTTTGCAATTGTCCTAAAGACGAATTAAACATATTGATCATGATGCAAAAAAAAGATGCCGGAACGATTAGTCTAACACGAAAATTGAGAAATATAATATATGCGTCAATATAGACAACGGTGGGTGTCAGGAACCATGAATAAAGTGTGAACAAAACGTGTGAAAATTTACGATTTCACTCAAGCCTCTGTGGTATACTTCATATAAATATATTATGAAATATGGAGAAAGACATATGACATTAGGAAAAAACTGCTAGTGGCTTTTTTTTAGTGTAGTTCTTTTGGCGACCGTCGCTGTAGGGGGGGATGAATCTTTTTTCTGCGCGAAAATCGATTCATGCATTGATTGAAGAACAGGTTCAAAAAGAGCTTGCGCTCATTATTGAAGATACCGAACATCAATTTACAGCTCACGAAAGCATTGCGAGGTCTGCAGCAGCTCTATATACTTCTCTAGGAGCTAGAATGTCTAAAGATGATTATCGGACAACCGACTGGTACCTCCTAGGAAAAAACCCAGATGGTCAATCAGGCTGGACCGATCCCTACTATGATGAGACAACCGGCATTACCATGATCACAACGGCTGTCCCCATTCTTAACAATCAAGAGGTCATTGGCGTAGTCTCTGCAGATTATGATTTAACATCCATACAAGACCTTGTGGAAAATGTCCGGATTGAAACGACCGGTTATGACTTCTTAGTGGATAAGACCGGGATGATTATTGCTCACCATGACCCAAGCATACGGATGCAGACCAATATTGGCGACCGACTAGAGTACTCAGACTTAGTCGCTGCCATGGCAAGCCAAGACCAAGAAGAGGTCCGGTTAGATTTAGAGGGGAAGGAATATATTGCAAATTATATGACCCTGCCAAGAACAAGCTGGACACTAGTTACTATGGCGCCGACTCGTGAAATATATGCAGCGATCTATAAGATGGTTATCAATCTGTTGCTGCTACCGTGGTTGCTCTTATTCTAGCTGTTGCTATAAGTTTTATTCTTAGCAAAAAAATAGCCGGGGGGAATTATCTTATTTCAAAAAAGTATGGAGAACTTGGCTCTGGGAGATTTTACCCATGAATATCAAGTTAAAACCAAAGATGAAACAGGTAAATCTATTGTCGAAGTGGCCACTAGCATTCAAGAGTTGGCAAATAATAGTCATCAACGACTATCTATGCCTTAAATGATAAATCCAAACAGATTGAAGAGATTGTGGCGATTATTTCCGGTATTTCCGACCAGACTAATCTCTTAGCCCTCAATGCCTCTATTCAGTATTGCAGAAAGCACAAGCCTTAACGATATGAATACTCAAAATGTTTCAGCGACAACAGAAGAACAAACCGCCATCATTGAGCAGATTCAAACGGCAACTGAACAACTAGCCAACATTGCCAATGAATTACAAGAAGAAGTCAATATATTTAAGATTGATTAAATAAAGTACATACGCTAGCATAAAATTAAATCATTAGATTAGGGGATGCGTTCGAGCTATACTAAAATGGAGTATACATTTTAGAAAAAAAGGACGGATTCACGTATATATGTACATAAAACATTAGGAGAAAATCATGGATTTATTTAGACAAGTGCCTTCGAATTTTTTTGGAATACTATCATCACCCAACAAAGAAATATATTTGCAGGCATTGTTGACGCTCTACAAAGCCTTTCAGACAGACTGGAGTATTCAACAAACCGCCTTAGTCATATATTTAATTGATGAATTAGATGAACTGGCAATAAACTATCATCTTGACGAAGTGGAGGCGACAGAAATAAAAGAGACCACGTCGTCTGCTTATGCCCACTTAGTCTTAAGAAAACTAAAAGAAACCGGTTGGATTGAGATGGAAATGGGTGTGGATGATTTTCAAGAGTATATTAGCATACCAGACTACTCCTATAAGATTATTCAAGTGCTCAGTGAGATTATTTTTGAACAAGCAGATACAGAGTATAACCGTTATGTCTATTCAACCTATTCGGTCTTAAAGATGTCTAGTGAAAGCGAAGCCGATTATCAAACAGCTATTGATGGGGCTTATGAGCAGACAAAAGCATTATTTGACAAACTTAAGATGCTATATAATAATATCAGGCGATACCACAGACAACTCGCGGATCATAGCGAGATGAACCAAATACTGACCGAACACTTTGATGAATTCAAAGAAAATCTAGCCGATAAAATCTATTATCCGATAAAAACCTTTGATTCTGTCCATCGATTTAAAACACCAATCCTTGCGATATTAAAAGAGTGGCTTTATACGGATGAGATTATGGAGCGCATGTGTGAAGAAGCATGGCAAAGAGAACGAAAAAAGAATATGAACGAAGACAATTTTAAAGAGATGAAGGTTGAACAAGCAAAAGAAAAAATTGTCAAGGTGATTGATATATACGAAAATATGGACCAGCTTCTTAGAGAGATTGATAAGAAGAATACAGAATATACAAAAGCAACCTTTGATCGGATTGATTTTCTCCTAAATACAGATCGATCGGTCAAGGGAAAAGTTAGAGAACTGATTAAAGTATTATCCTCAGATGCGTCAGATACCTGGAACCATAGAATAGGTCAAGCGTTAAATCTTAATCCCCAAACGATTGTCGATGAAGCGAGTCTATATTCTGCGAGAAGAGCGCGCAAGCGAAAAGATGCTAAACGAGAAACTGTTAAAGGCATAGTCGATAAAAAAGTGATACTCGAAGAGGCGGCATCCTTTAAGACGTCGGTTCACGAAGCCTATAGCAAGAAAAAGATTCAACAGTATATGCTTGATCTGCTTGAAGAAGAAGAAACCATCGAAGCGGACAAGATTCCCATAGAAGATGATGACCACTATATAAAAACCATTCTTGGCGTCTTGGATAATGATGACAAAAAGTCCAAGTACGATATCCGTTTTAAAGACGGGGAAGTGGAAAAAGAAAAGTATAAGATACCTGATTTTGTAGTCAAAAGAAAGGGCACCCTATGATTGATGATCGCTTTGATAAACTCGGGATAAAAGATAAAGAGAATTTTACCAGAATACTGAACAAACTTCTTAAGGTGAATTATATCAACCGGGATACCTATACGTTAAGAGAAAAAGAGATGCGTGTTAACTACGACTATCGTTTTATTGATCGTAATTTTTTGTTGTTTGAAGAGTATTTGCTGTTGGGAGGTTGGTCTTTGAATAAAGACGATCGATTTGGCGTCATCTATATCACCAGTCAGTATGAATATAACCGAAGACGAATCAACAAGTTTACGACCCAGGTCTTATTGACACTACGCTTGATCTATGATGAAGAACGTGAAAACTTAATGCTAAAAAAAGAGGTATCCCTTACGATTTATAAACTAGTACAGAAGATGATAGCCCTAGGCATTGTCAATAAACGCCCGGCTTACCAAGACCTACACTTAGCTCTTCAACACCTACAAGGTTTTCATATCGTGGAGCGAATAGACGGCATATGGAAGGAACCGGATACAAGGTTTATAATATACCCTTCAATACTTTTTGTCTTGTCCAATGCCAAGTTAAATGAATTGACGGAGCTTATTAACGAGGAGGACGAAACCGATGAAACTGTTTAAAAAAATATTGATTCTAAAATGGCACTATATCGAACACGAATATATAGATCTAGGAGACATTATCTTTTTAACAGGGAAAAATGCTTCTGGAAAATCAACACTTATTGATGCCATGCAGTTAGTCTTGCTCGGAGACACCAAAGGTAATTTTTTCAACAAAGCTGCCAACGAAAAATCACTGCGAACCTTAAGCTCGTATGTCAGAGGTGAATTATCGGATAATGAGTCCGGCTATGAATATTTACGAAATGATGATTTTAGCAGTGTAATAGCCCTTGAAGTCTATGATACATCAAAGCGAAAGTCCTTTGTTATAGGGATACATATTGATGTGTTTAATGATGGAAGTTTAAATCATCGGTTTTTTATTATGGATGCCAAGATACCGGCGCATCATTTTATACACCAAGACCTCGTGATGAACATCAATGAATTAAAAGCCTGGTGTCAGTCCGAAGGTATTAAGTGTGAACAGTTTTCCAGTAACAAACGCTATAGAGAAGTCTTGCTCGCGCGTCTAGGTCATATTAACCAGAAGTTTTTTAGTCTATTCAAAAAAGCCGTTCCCTTCTCTCCGATAACCAATATTAAAGGATTTATCACTGAGTTTATATGTGAGACAGACAAAAAAATCGAGATTAAAGATATGCAGGATAATATCCGTTATTATGAGAAGATGAAGCTTGAAGCAGAAGACATTGAACTTAGGTTGGAGTATTTAGAGCGGATACATAAGGTGTTTAACGAGTACCAACAATTACTTCATACGGAAGAAGTTCAAAAATATGTTCTCGCAAAAGCAAGAGAACAGATGGCGCTCGACTATATAATTAAACAAAAAAATGCTTTAAAGATTAGTAAGGAGCATCTAGAAAAAGTTCTCTTAGATATTCGAATCCATAATGAGAATGTCAGCAATTTCGCTCGGACCATAGATGCCCTTAATAGTGAACTCTCCCGGTCCGATGCTGTCGAATTGAAAAAACAATTAGAAAAAGAAATGGGTGATTTAGCGTCAAAAGTCGCTGATATCCGTGACGTCAAAACCCAGATCTTTTCGAAACTGCGTCTACGTGCAGGCAAGTGGACCTATATGGACAAAGAAGCCATTAAAGACATAGAAGATATTGTCGAAGCAGAAAAGATTTTTAAAACGGAAAATATAGACGCAATCAAGATGGAAGCCTTATTTGAGCTTAATGCAAGTCTAGAAAACAAGTTAGCTAGATGGCGACAAGAGCTTTTTGAGCTAAACCGTCGCATAGAAGAGGTTAAGCTACAGACACAAGAACTTCAAGGCGATATAGACAATCTACAAAAGGGCAATAAAAGTATACCTTATGGTGTCAAAAAGTTACAAGGGATACTAGAAGAGGCATTCGGGGAAGTCTCTATGTTGTGTGATCTTATCGAGATAAAAGATCCGAAGTGGCAAGATGCCATAGAAGGCTACTTGCATGTACAAAAATTCTATTTGATCGTCAAGCCTGAGCATTATGAGGCGGCCTTAGACCTATATGAACGGGTTAAGGTGGAAGAAAAAATATACGATGTCGGTTTGGTGGATTTGCAAAAAGTCAGCGAACATCACCGACAGCCAAAAGCCGGAAGTCTTGCTGAAGAGATTGTGACACAAAGCAGTTTGATACGCCACTACGTAGATTATCTTCTGGGAGGGGTCATCAAGGTAGAGAAGGCAGAGGACTTACGCAAGTATAGAACAAGTATTACCCCCACCTGTATGCTCTATAAAAATTATGTGGCCAGAAACTTAAATCCAAAACGTTATGAAGTCCCCTTTATTGGTAAGGGAGCACTAGCTAAGCAGCTTGTATTAAAAGAAGATCAGCTTAGTCAAACACAAAAAATATATGCGACACTTACTGAGCAAGCGCAGATGATAAAAAATCGCTGTACACTTCAAGCTCTAGGAGAAGATATCCTTGAACAATTAAACTATAAAATGCAAGATATTCAGATACTGCCTAAGTATGAGAAGGACATCCAATCCTTAAAAGAGCAAATGTCACAGATAGACATGTCCAATGTAATTGAGCTAATGCATAAAAAAGAGGCGTTAGAAAAAGAGAAAAAGCAAGAAGAAAATCTCTTGATTGATGCAAAAGCAGACCATAAACGCTTAACGGAACGTATCGAACAGTTTGAGACCCTAGATATTCCTAGAGCCCATAGTAATCACGACGTACTTTGTAAGGTGATTGATACACGGTTTGACCCAACTTTTATCCAGGAAGTCGGCAATGAAAAATATGATGAAGCATTCAAACGTTTAGAAGATAACGGGGATATTGTGAAAAACTACGACACCAGTGTCAAAGGAACAGAAAACAAACGCAAAAATAAGTGGGAGCAAGTCATCGGCGAACGTTCAGAATATACAAGGACCTTTATGGCCACCTACGATGTACAAGCCGGGTCGAACCACCAGTATGACCAATTAAAAAAACAGCTGCAAGAGACAGATTTGCCGGTCTATAAGTCAAAAATCGATGATGCTATAAAAATAGCTCAACAAGAGTTTAGAGATGATTTTTTAAGCAAACTAAAATATAACATTGATATCGTCAAAGAACAGATTCATGAACTTAATGATGCATTGAAAAACATGAGTTTTGGTAAAGACACCTATGCCTTTAAAGTAACCCCTAATCCATACTATAAAAGATATTATGATATGATTATGGATCCAAATCTTATGGCAGACTTTAATATTTTTAGTTTCAGCTTTCAAGAAAAGCATGGGGATGTGATTGAAGAACTATTCAAGAAAATAGTGGATGTAGGCGAAGGAGCCATCAGTGCAGATGAACGGGCAGAGATCGAAGCCAATATTTTAAAGTATACAGACTATAGAACCTATCTCGACTTTGACTTGGTAGTGACAGATATTCGGGGGAACAAATCCCACCTATCCAAGATGATTAGTAAAAAAAGTGGAGGAGAGACTCAGACACCTTTTTATATTTCGGTGTTAGCCTCTTTTTACCGGATCTATCGTATGAATACCAAGGACAAAAATACAGCCAGGCTGATTATCTTTGATGAAGCTTTTTCCAAGATGGACCATGAACGCATCGAACAGTGTATCATGCTACTTAAGGACTTAGGTTTTCAAGCCTTAATTAGTGCTCCGACCGAAAAAATAGCCAATATCACACCCCTAGTAGATAAAACCTTGTGCGTGTTAAGAACAAAGGAGTCAACTGTTATCAAGGGATTTACAAAAGAGGAGTTGGACAATACTTATGTATAATCAGCGAAAATTATCCAAAGTGGAACAAGCGATTTTGAACCAACTCATCGATGCCTATGAACGGAAAAAAAGCAGTCGAAGAACCATGATCAAGGCAGAAAAGTTTGACGCCTATGACTTGAACCACCTTGATCGCAAGCGGTTATTTATCCAAGCAGTTAAGAATCTAGCAAGTGACCAGGTTATTGATTTTAAGTGGCAAAAATACGAAAAAGACAACCTGCTTGACACACTTATATTACGCGAAGAAGCCATGCCTTTTATTTATAATGCTTTAGGCAGACGGACAAAGGCGCAACGGGTACAAGCTCATATCCATGAGTTAAGTGCGTATCGTGAACAAGTGGATTGCAGGTGGTTAGCTGATTTTTTTGACGATGAAGAGGTCAATATAAAGTCTAAGAGTACCTGGAGCAGCATTTGGCCAAAGGATAAGCAAGCCAGACAAGAATTTGTCATACTGCTAAAAGCTACTGCTGATCGACAAGAAATCTCCATGCGGTACTTAAGTATACGTCTCTATGGCGATAGCAAAAAACTTGAAAAAAACTACAGAGCAAAGCTAATATCCGTCGCCAAAAATTACATTCCCCTCGACTTAGAGGATGATGAGATATTAGAGTATCTTGGCATTATGTTAAATCCTTCAGAGGTATTGATATACGGACCGTTAACGTATTCCCTAGGTTCTGAGCGTATTAATACGTCGGAGCATATCTATGGAACATCCATTAACAACACAACCATTGACCATATGAAGGATGTAGCCTTAGGGGCAGATCGGATAATGACCATAGAAAACAAGGCGACCTACTATGAATACATCAAAACCAATCCGGACAATGTATTCGTCGTGTACTTAGGCGGATTCTTTGGACGAACGGCCGGGGTGTTTTTAAACCTATTAAGCCAACTTGAGGGTGTAACCTTTCATCATTGGTCGGATATAGACCTGGGTGGATTCAGAATATATCGGTATCTATCCCAAGTGGTCAATAAAAAGATAACGCCGGTTGCCATGGAGGCCAACCTATATCGTAAGTACCTTGAAGTTTATAAATATACAGAAGAACTTAGCCCCAAACACTTAGAAGAGATTAGGGATATGCTTGGGCACGATGATCTGCGAGAACTTCACCAAACCATGCGTCAGGTCCTAAGGTGCAAACGGAGACTCGAACAAGAATGTATAGAGATGGATGATGTGATCTTTAACCCCCAGCTAAGAAAGGAGTCGTGATGGGATGGACACAAAAATGGAGAGACGTGTAGTATTAGTACTGGTTTGTTTGGCAGGGCTTTTTCTCGCCTGGCAAGTTGTAACGGTACGCTTAAGTGCGGACTATGACCAAATGGCAGGTTTTATTCGTATTACCGGTCGTCAAGCTAGCTTAAGCCAACGCATGGCCAAAGATGCGGCCTTACTCCGAAGTGATCTGGAGCTTAACATGCGGGATTATTATGTAATCGAGCTCAAACGAACTCTTGAGACTATGGAGAAGGAATATCAACAGCTAGTTGAGGATAATCACAGTCTCCAGGTTCGATCCATACTTGAAGAATTTGGTCCGATACGTCATACTTTTTTAACAGCAGCCCAAGAGATGCTTGAGTATTATCAAAATATAGAAAGTGGGGATATAGATCAGCTAGCGAAGGCGCACTTAGACGTTCTTATTTATGAAGATGATGTTATAGCATTTCTAGATGCCGTTCTTAATCAATATATGTGGGAGACGGCAGAGATCTTTCGCTGGATTCAGCGGACCCAAGCTATCTTCATATCCTTAATTATGGTGAGCGGATTTTTTCTCATCACCTATGTCTTGGTGCCCATTCGCCATATGGTCAAGGAGTGGTATCTTGAAGCCAAAGAAAATAATGCCAACATGCTTAAGATCTTTCATATTATGCGTAATGCTATGTTTATGTTATCAAGAGATGGTACTATTGTGATGTGTAATGCGAATGCAGAGGACCTCTTAAGGCGCATTAACCTGAATGCGACAACCCGGCATATACGAACAGTTTTTGACAAAAGCTCTATATCGTGGGAAAACATTCAAGCAGAGGATACTCTAGAGAAGGGGTGAATCCGAGAAGTGACCTTTGAAAACGAAGAACCCATCATCATGGAAGTCTCTATGTCTACAGGTGTCTATCAACGTCAAGAAGCCATCCTCTTAAATCTCTACGATGTCACCGAGCAAAAAAAAGTCGAAGAAACATTGACTAATCTAGTTGCCAGGGATAAACTAACCGGACTCTATAATCGGTATCATCTTGAAAACTATATCACAGCAGAGATTGAAGAAGCTGAACGCTATGATAGTAATCTATCGATGCTTACGGTGGATTTGGATCACTTTAAGCTGGTCAATTACCGGTGGGGTCATCCCATTGGGGATCAAGTTCTTAAGCACACAGCCCACCTACTTGTTGAAGCTTGTCGAAAATCCGATGTGGTCTTTCGTGTAGGTGGCGAAGAATTCATGATAGTCCTACCCCAGACAGAGATTGATGGTGCCATGGAAGTGGCTGAAAAAGTGCGTAGCTCCATCGAAAAATCCATTCACCCTATTGTGGGAAAATATACGGTGAGTGTCGGTGTCGCCCAACGTAAGCCCGGTGAGACCTTCCGCAATATCTATCAACGGGCCGATGATGCCCTTTATGCAGCAAAGAGTAGCGGGCGTAATTGTGTTAAGGCGGCAAAGTCGGACTAAATATCTGTGTCAACATATAAAGAAAAAGAAAGAACTGACCGATACACTATAATGAGCTAAAGCACAATCAAGGAGGATGCCATGAAATTACGAATGAAGTTAAGTCTAACATTTATTGGAACGATGTTAATTGCCCTCATTGTCGTCGGAGGGTTAACCGCATTGACCACGGAGCAAATATTCTCGGATGAGATCAAGGAAGTGACAGAATCCTTAGTGGGTGAAGTATCGGGGAACATTTCTAAAGATATGGAAACCTATCGACGGGCCCTTAATGTGATGCGTATTAATGAAAGTCTACAAGAAGCCTACTATGAGAGGGATCTACGCGCCTTAACAAGGGAGTTTGAAAACTATATCAGTGAGTTTGAACAAGTGACGAACATCTATGTCGGATATAAGAATAAGGAGTTCTACATCTATCCGGATAGTAGTGTACCGGATGGGTTTGACCCGACTAAGCGTCCTTGGTATCAAGACGCAGTGGAACAAGAGGGATTCATCTGGACAGACCCTTATATTAATACTGATGATGGGTCGATTACGACTTCGGTTGCGATTCCAATCCGTGGGCGTGATGATAGTGTCATCGGCGTCCTAGCAGCCGATATCGATGTAGGATCACTGACCCAAGATATGAATGCCATCAAGATCCTTGAAACCGGCTATCCCTTTATCGTTGATCGTCAAGGCAAGGTCTTGACCCACAAAGAATCAGAATTTGTAGGCCTTGAGGTGCCGGTAGCGGCCATCAAGGAGGCGATTACTCAAAGTGCCACAGGGACGATGGATTATACCTATAATAATGTTGAACGCTTTGGAGTCTATCGCGAGATAGAAGAAACCGGCTGGACCGTTATTGTTGGTATTGATTATCAGGAATTTTTTGACAAAGCCTTACCTATATTAATACAGATTGTAGTGGTGGGTTTCTTTGCATTTATTATCGTTATTATCATTAGTGCAATCTTTTCAAGGAAGATTATCACACCGGTAAAAAAACTACAAGAAGCGATGAATATTGTAAAAAAAGGAGACTTTTCTAAGCGGGTTCAGATTCAAGGCAAAGATGAAATCGCTCACATGAGCACCGCCTTTAACACCATGCTTGACAATGTCAGTCATCTGGTCAGTGAGACCAAGCAAGCCTCTTTAAGTGTAAGTACAGCTTCCGACGGATTGTCAAAAAGTGCTGAGACGGCCCTCTTATCCGCAGAAGAAGTCTCAAAAACCGTTCAAGAGATTGCCCTAGGTGCCAGTGACCAGGCTAAGGATTCAGAGAACGGAGTGATCAAGGCCAATGAGCTTAACACAGCCCTTGACCAACTCTTGACCTATATCCAAGACATGATGAACCAAGCCGATCATGTCAAAGAGCAAAATGAAAAATCCAGTACGGTCATTAAGACGTTGCGTGAACGCTCAAGTGAGAGCGATACGGCGATTATTCGTATTGAAGATGCAGTTAGTAGTCTAGACAGTAAGAGCCATACTATTGGAACGATTGTTGAGACAATCTATTCGATTGCAGACCAGACCAACCTCTTAGCGCTTAATGCATCTATTGAAGCAGCAAGAGCCGGAGAACATGGTAAAGGCTTTGCCGTTGTAGCTGAGGAGATTCGTAAGTTGGCAGAAGAATCAGCCAACGCGGTCAAAGAGATTCAACAGCATATTCAAGAGATCCAAGACCAATCCAATGAAACGACAGAGATCATGGGTGTGGTTAAGGAAAGCGGCGACCTGCAAAATGCATCCGTTAAAGAAGTAGAGACAACGTTCCAAGTGATTTTTTCTGTAATTGAAGACATTACACGGATGATTGAACAAGCAACCCATAAAGTGCAAGAAATATCAGAGAAAAAAGAAGAGGTTGTGGGTTCTATCGAAAATATCTCTGCAGTATCTGAAGAGACAGCGGCGGCATCAGAAGAAGTAACCGCATCTATGGAAGTTCAGGCAGAGACAGTGCGTTCAGTTAATACCTCCTCAGAAGAACTACGGGAACTTGCAGGAAAGCTTGAACAGATGCTTAAACGATTTAAGACAGAGTAAGAACCCTATATCTGTCCACATGTTGCAAGAAAAGACAGATAAACTGTGATTGAAAGTGTTACTATATAAGTAGCTTAGGTGATGGAGGTTGCGATGACAGGCTTGACGCTTGGAGAATATATTCGCAATCGCCGCTTGTCCCTAGCCGCAGGAGACCTCCTATCGACCGAAGACAAAATCATCACCATTGCATTTAAGTATGGTTATCAGACGGCAGAAGGATTTACCAAAGCGTTCAAACGGCAATTTGGGTATTCGCCATCGTCTGTGCGGATATGGACATGGATGCGGGGATGTTTAATTATGGCATCATGATTGAAGATCAAGGATTTGTACAAGAAGGCTGGGTTCAAAAAACTATTCCCCGAAGTACTTATGCAGTCTTTGAGGCAACAGGAGCACTGCCTGAAAGTTTGCAAAATGTTGTACAGCGTGTCTTTTCGGAATGGTTTCCATCTGTTGAGTTTGAACATGCAGGGACAGCAGAACTTGAAGTCTATATGCCGGGAAATCCAAGCTCCCCCGACTATGTAAGCGAGTATTGGGTTCCGGTAAAAAAGTAAAAGAAATTTACAATTGACTACAATTGATAGTGCATATCTTTATCATTTTATGCTATACTTATCCATAAGGGTAAGAATTGAGGAAGAGAGGGTAAAGATATGCAACCTAAGATTGTGTTAAAATGGTTGAGCATTATAGCGCTAGTTGTTGTATTTAATATAACGATATATATGGGAGGAGGTACGAGTACGGCATTGCCGCACTTGATGTATTTGCCTATATTGTTGGCTGCATATTTTTTTGGATACAGAGGAAGTGTCACTATAGCAGTCATTGCAGGGCTAAGTCTTGGACCTTATATGCCATTAAACGTGAACTTGGGATTGCAGCAATCACCAGCTATCTGGTTAATTCGTCTGTCGTTCTTTTTGCTTGTAAGTCTAGTGTCAGGACTACTCATCGCACGAATGAACGTCCTAAATCAACGTATACGCGAGACGGACTTACGCAGTATCTATACAGGTCTGTATAATACCAATAAATTAAAACAGGATTTGGAACAATATATTGAGCAAGGCAAAAAATTCAGCCTTGTTACTTATCGTATAACGAACTTAGGCAGTATCAGCAAGTATGTAGATGACCAGACCATGAGTCAACTGATTCGAGGTATAGGTCATAAGATGAGGGAAGCCTTTGATGAACATACGTGTTATTCACATGGGCGGTCAGAGTATTTAGTGGCTATGGAAGGGTATTCGGATGAACATATCAAGAAAAAAAGTGTAGAGTTTTATAAAAGTTTTTCTATTCCAATCGAAGTCAATGGATACCGATTACAACTACTTGTCAAAGGAGGTCTGGCAAGGTACCCAGATCACGGCATGCAAGCCTTTGATATTATATCGCATGTGCGTGCAGCATCTGACCAAGAAGAAGGACAACGAACGGGTTTCTTCTATTATAATAAGTACATCGATCGAAGGAACCGATTAGCCTTCGAAGTGACGAATGCATTATCGCATGCGGTGAAAAGTGAAGCCTTCTATCTTATGTATCAGCCAAAGTATAATCTGCATACCCAATCGGTGTGTGGAGTAGAAGCCCTTATTCGCTGGGACCGCAAGGATAAGATGCCTATAGGACCGGATATCTTTATCGGCGTAGCAGAAGAGATTGGGATTATTGATGAGATCTCCCTATGGGTGGCTAGAGAGTGTGCATGGCAGATAGGTGCATGGCAGGAAGCGGGGATAGATGTGAAGGTGTCGATTAATTTAACCTCAAGGGAGCTTCTAGACCCGCTCTTTCGAGAAGCGTTTGATCAGATATTTCAAGAAGCCGGCGTATTGCCCTCACAGATAGAGATTGAGATTACAGAACGGGTTGTAGTTGAAAGCGATGGCCTATTAAAGGAGAATCTACAAAAGTATAGTGAGCTAGGCTATAAGATAGCAATCGATGATTATGGTACAGGGTATAACACCTACTTTTCCATCGGAGAAGTGGATGTGGATGTGATTAAGATTGACAAGTACTTCATGGACCGGCTTCAGCAAAAAGAGATTAATGTCCTTGTGCAAAGCATCATCGATTATGTGCATCTATTAGATAAAGAAGTGGTAGCAGAAGGCGTAGAGACCCTTGAACAGGTGGAACTATTAGAAGCCATGGGATGCGATATTATACAAGGCTATTATTACAGTGAGCCAATATCAGCAGATGCCATCACTGCCTATTATGACGAAATATTACACCTACGTTACAAATCGCAAAATTGCTTGTAATTCACCGTCATTATGATAAAATGAAATACAGGCACAGACTTTAAGTAGAGTATTATGGAAGCAGCGGGAGAGCGTTGTGTTACAATCTCATTACATCTAGTTGTTACATATTGACGAGTCTTAAAGGGGAGTGCTATAATTTGGTCTGTATTCACAGACAACTATTTAAAAGGAGGAAACACAAACATGAAAAACACTAAACGTTTTATGGCATTATTGTTAACACTCGTTTTAGTATTTGGTTCAATGTCATCAGCATTTGCAGCTGTAAATGAAGATGTTGTTGATACAGATTACGAAGTAGCTGTTACAAAATTAAATGCCGTAGGTATTATGGAAGGTTACCCAGATGGAACTTTCCGTCCAGAAGGACAAATCACTCGTGCAGAATTCGCTAAAATTGCAGTTCTTGCATTAGGGCTTAACGATGCTGCTGAAGTATCAAAAGCTAACACAATTTTTACAGATGTAGACGCTTTCCACTGGGCAGCTGGTTACATCAACGTAGCTGTAGACAGAGGTATTCTTAAAGGATATCCAGATGGAACTTACAAGCCAAGTAATCCTTTATCAAACGCTGAAGCGATTACAATCCTTACTCGTCTAATTGGATTAGGTCCAGTAGTAGACAAAGAAGGAAACTGGCCAGCAAACTACATCACTCGTGCAAACCTTGAAGGTGTTCTTGATAAAGTAAACGTTTCAAGTAACGCTATGGCAACACGTGGTAATGCTGCTAAGATGTTAGTAAACACACTTACAATTACTAAGTGGGGCGCTAGAGGTTATGAGTATGATGGTTCTGTACAATACGGTCCATTAGCTGGTGATACGTTATTAACAGTTAACCTTAACATCGATGAGTACAGTGTTGTTGTTGAAGAATATGATGTAGACGACAATGAAATCAAAACTGATGAAGGAACTTTTGAATTAGCTACAGGTCTTGACTTTTATCACTTATACTTAAACGAAGCTGATGTTTGGGTAAATGAAGATGATGAAGTTATCTTTGCTGATATCACTAGTGACTACTTCCTTGATGCTGTTGAATTTGATGACGACGAGCTTAAATTAGTAACAGCTGATAAAAAATATGACATGCACAAAGATGCTGAAGTAGCTTTGAACGGTGGAAGTTTCAAAGATTACGATAAAAATAAGGCTGATTTTAAAGACAAAACTTATGCATTAGGTAAAGTTGTTCTTAATGACAAAAATGATGTTGTATTTGTTGACCTTTATACTTTTGAAGATATCTTTGTTGCAGAAAAATTAGACAAAGATGATGATCAAGTTGTAATTGCTGTTGACGGTGAAGAATTTGACCTTGATGATTACACAATTTTCAAAGATGGTATGTTAATTGCAACTACTGATATCGAAGAAAATGATGTTGTATTCTTCAATGATGATAAATTCGCTGAAGTATATAATAACTCTGTAAAAGGTGAAATCGAAAACGTTTATTCTGATGCTATTGAAGTTGATGATGAAGACTACGAATACACTGCAACTGTTGTTGATGCTGGTGTTTCATACTACTTAGATGGTGATGACTTCTTAGTATTTGATGAAGATGCTGCAGAAGACATGGAAGCTGCAGAAGAAGATGTAATGTTATTCCTTGATAGAGCTGGCAAATTAGTATTCGTTAGTGGTGATCTTGGAGAAGCTGATACAAACACAGTAGCTGGTATCTTACTTGAAAATGTAGTGTTTGATAAGTCATTTAGTCGTGTGTATGGCGAATTTGTATTCGTTAACGAAGAAGGTACTAAAGTGACTGAAACAATCAAACTTACTGATCTTGATGAGATTAATGGTACAGAAGTTGATGATGCTACTCTTGGCAGTAATGATATTGTAACAATTACTGACGGTGATGGTAATGAATTAACAATGGCTGAAGACAATGATCCTGTTGTTGACGTAGTATTAGCTTCTGGATTGGTTATGGAATTTGTTTATGATGAAGATGGTGATATCGTAGAGTTAGATTTTGTTGATAACACTGACTTTACTGATGAAATCGAAGTTGGAGACAAATATGTTGATGGAAACAAAATCACATCAGATGTTGTAGTATTTGCTGTTGAAGGATGGGATGGTCACGCTGTTGGAGATAGCATTGACAAAGGTGATGTATCTGTTCTTGAGTGGAATGAAGATAACTTTGATGATATAGCAAAAGGAACTTATTACGCTGAAAGCGATAAAGTACTTTATGTTGTAACAGAAGAAGTTGGCGATGATACTTCAGATGTAAACGCTGTTGTTGATAGCTTCAGATTAAACACAGATGATGAAGTTGTTCGTGTAACTGCTTGGTCAACTGAAGGAAAGAACACTTACCGTGTTGATTCTATTAAGAAAGCAACTACTGAAGGTGCTCTATTCGTATTAACTATTGATGATGATTCAGATGAAGTATTAAAAATCAATGAAGTTGATAGCGACAAAGTATTACTTGGTCGTGATCTAGATTCAGTAGATGTATCTGATAGAGAATTCAAGGTTGTTGGTGATAGTTCTACATTAAAACTTGTATCTGATTACATTATTATTAATGCTAAAGACGAAACAGATATTGAAGACATCAACTTAAGAGATCTTAAAGACCTTCTTGAAGATGGTGATGTAGAAATTGATGTAGTTTTAGATGCAGCTAACAGTAATTATGTTCAAATGGTTATCGTTAGAGATGTAGTTAAATCATAGACTTTTTGTTAAATGTGGCGTAACTCGCTAAAGTACAATTAGTCATTTAGGCTCAAGTGAGAAATCACTTGAGCCTTTTTACGCTATCATGTGTAGTATTCTATTCTAATATGCTTATCTATGGACAAGGTATGGGGCAAGATGGCGCATATGTAAGTGAACGTAAAGGCGAATTATTAATTAAAAGCCATATTAATATATAATTAAAGAATAGAGAAGTCTGTTTACATTTTTAGCGAATCTTGATACAATAGATTAGATGTCAAGAGATAAAAGTGATGGTGTAAAAATGAATGAAAAAAACTTAGAAAAGATAAGAAAAATAATTATTGCAATACTGTTAACCACAATATTTTTGGTTCCGTTAATTGTTAGTCTTAAAATTGTCCCTATACCAGAATCATTACAACAATTATATAATCAAGAAGTAAGTTATGATTTTTTTGCGTATGCCAAAGTCCAGGTATTGAAAACTGGAACTATACTCAGCTTCATATTGGTACTTTTTTACCAATGGAATATGCGAAAAAAACATGTTACACCACAGAATAAAGGAATAAAAATTTTGCTGTTAGTTTTTGCAGTGAGCATTATGATTTCTTTCTTATTGTCAGAACATAAGCAGCTTGCTTGGATAGGGATGATTGATCGATACGAAGGAACGTTAACATGGTTGTGCTATATAAGTTTAACATATATTACGATGAACGTTGTAAAAACACGAAGAGATATTAATGCATTGGTTAGTTCTTTTGTGCTTAGTGCATCGATAGTGTCAATAATTGGAGCTTTTCAAATGTTCGGAATGGACTTTTTTAAGACGGACCTAGGCAAACTTATGATGCTTGGAAGTCGCTATGAAGAGCTCTTCATGCAGGTGAACTTTAACTTTGAAGAAGGACGTGTCTATTCAACGCTTTATAATCCTAATTATGTAGGTTCCTTAGTAGCATTGTCATTTCCTTTGACGATATACTGTATTGCGGCAACAAGGCAATGGTGGATGAAGCTTGGATTTGCTATATTAATTATTCCACAAATGATTTCGCTGATTGGATCAGACTCAACTGGTGGATTTGTAGCAGTTGCTATGTCTTTCCTCTTTATGATTATATATGCATTAATAAAATATCGTACCAATATTAAAGTATATGTAGGTGCAACGATCATATTTATTATAGGTATTATCCTATTAACTCAGTTATCCATATTTGAACCCTATATGAATAAAATAGCAGAGAGCTTAGATGTGACTGACGATACTGCTTTTACTACGGAGTTTGCCTCAGTTGAATATAATCATCCGGCGATAACTTATTATCTTCAAAATGGAGAACATATAACTGTTGCGCCTCTTGAAGGTGGATTAGATGTGGAATCAGAAGGTGAAGGAGAAGTGATACAGGATGAAAAAAATGAACGTATTATATATAAGATAATAAGTGATGAGTATATTAAACAGGTTATCTATCATTATAAAACGGGGCTTATTCAGTTGTACGTAAAACATATTGAGACTGAAAAAACATCAGAATCAAGATTTAATTACTATTATACAGGTCAGTTTTCAGTTGGGACGTTACCGTTGGAAGAAGATAACTATGAAGCAGAATCTATAGGCTGGTTTAAAAAAGAACACTTTATGAGTGGGCGAGGATATATATGGAATCGTACGATTCCAATGATTTTGGATAACTCAATATTTGGTTATGGAGCAGACACATTTACAATAAACTACTCACAGGGAGACCTTTTGTATAAAAGGACAATTTTTGGCAACCATGCTACTATTGTTGATAAGCCTCATAATTTATTTATAAATATTGGACTAAACTTTGGTTTTGTTGGATTGGGGTTATTCTTGGGGATTACTCTATATGCATTTATACAGAGTCGAATTAACTTATTAGTCTTCCCAATTTTATCCTATTTTGTAGTAGGTTTGGTTAACGATAGTGTTGTTTTTGTCACGTATATGGTATTTGCTTTGCTTGGAATCTTATTAACCACGCTAAATCTAGAGAAAAGTAAAAAAGTACAGATATAATAAATAAAAGGGAGTAGGATACAATGACATTATTTAAGCGACAGGTGCGCCTTATAGTGATTTATATAGCGGATATTCTTATGCTGAATCTTGCATATATTTTTGCTTTGTGGTTACGCTTTGAAGGGCAGACAACAGGAAATCAGTTTCAAGCTTACTTTGAGATATACCTAGAACATTGGCTAGAGCTCACGCTGATTAAGCTAGCGGTGTTTACATATTTAAAAATATATAAGAATCTTTATAAGTATGCGAGTATTACAGAGGTTATGAATATAACTTTTGCAGTCGGAGTGGCGAATGCTTTAGCTATATCATATTTGACTTTTTTTCACGCAGTCTTACCAAGAAGTGTCTATATCATCGTAGTTATGTTGGATATTATGCTGATCGGTGGGTCACGAATGATGGCCAGAGTTCTTCTTAAAGTAAAATCTACGCATCACGATATTCAGGGGGTAGCCAAGCGAGTTCTTGTGATTGGCGGTGGTGATGCGGGAGCAATGATTATACGTGAACTTAAGAATCATAGTAATCTTCGTAGCAAACCGGTAGCTATTATTGATGATAATCCTTTAAAAGAAGGGACACATATTAATGGCGTGCCTATTGTAGGGCAACGTGAAGACATTATTAGCGTAGTTCGTAAGAAGAAGATTGATGAGATTATTATTGCTATCCCTTCAGCAAAGCGGAGTACAATTAAAGAGATTGTTAATGAGTGTAAGCGGACTAAGGTTAAGATTCGTATCGTGCCAGGGATGTATGAACTTATTGGTGGTACTGTGAATATACAGAGTGTTCGTGATATTGATATTAAGGATATTCTAGGACGAGATGAAGTGAATTTAGACAATAAGGCGATAGCGGATTACCTTAATGGTAAGGTGGTTATGGTTACCGGTGGTGGTGGATCTATTGGTTCAGAACTGAGTCGACAGATTGCTTCTTTTGGACCCAAAGCCTTAATATTATTGGATATCTATGAAAATGGTGTCTTTGCCCTTCAAAATGAACTCTTAAAGCTTCATCCTGACTTGGACTTAACAATTAAGATTGCTTCTGTCAGAGATCGAACCCGGATTCATAAGATTATGCAAGAGCTTAAACCAGATGTTGTCTTTCATGCGGCGGCCCATAAACATGTCCCTCTTATGGAGGCTAATCCACAGGCGGCGGTTAAAAACAATGTTATCGGTACCCTCAATGTTGCTCAAGCGGCCCATAAATCAAACGTAAAACGCTTTGTGATGATTTCAACAGATAAAGCGGTCAACCCGACCAATATTATGGGTGCAACCAAACGGTTGTGTGAGATGATTATACAAAGTATGGATAAGGTTAGTTCGACGGAGTATGTAGCTGTGCGATTTGGCAATGTATTAGGTAGTAACGGTAGTGTGGTTCCAACCTTTAAGAAACAAGTGAGCGAAGGTGGACCGGTAACGGTTACCCATGCAGAGATTACTAGGTATTTTATGACTATACCTGAGGCTAGCCAGCTTGTTCTTCAAGCAGGATCTATGGCACAGGGGGGGGAGATATTTATCTTAGATATGGGAGAACCTGTTAAGATTGTCAATCTAGCAGAAGATGTGATTCGCCTATCTGGATATGAGCCGTATGAAGATATACCGATAGTATTTACGGGCTTACGTCCGGGGGAGAAGTTATATGAAGAGCTTCTCATGGATGAAGAAGGTATAAGAGATACAGCCCATGATAAAATTCATGTAGGTCAACCCATGGATATTAATCATCAAGCCCTTGTTACGAAGATTCGAGAATTTGAAGCAATTATTCAAACCTTGGATGATGAGACTATTAAGGCGAAGATGCAAGAATTTGTACCAACCTATAAAAGAGAAGAAAAGTAGAAGGAGATCAAGATGGACGAACGAGTATATGAAGATGAGATTTCATTAAAAGAACTCATTATGGTACTGTTAAATAATTGGAAATTGATTGTAGTGATTACCTTAATTGGAGCTGTTCTTGGTGGTCTATATGGATTTGTTATAGCGGACCCGAGCTATGAATCGAAGATGGAAGGTACTATTAGCATACCGGAAGCCGTAGAGACAAAGTATGGAAGCTATCCACTTCCTTCTCAAAACGTCTTAGATTATTTGTCGCTAATTAAGTCTAATCGTGTCTTGGGTCAGACGATTAATGCACTTAACTTAGATACAAGTATTGAAGGATTGGGAAATCGTATAAGTATTAACAATGAAAAGGACTCAAGTGTGTTTTCGTTTGTAGTAACTGCAGGAAGTCCAGAAGACGCACAGACCTTAATTGAAACATTAACTCAATATTTTGTCGAAGAGGTTAATATATTATACAAAGAAAAAGCTATTGATTATTTTCAACGGTCCTATTTTGTAGAGAATCAATCTTATGAAGAATCGGAGCTTCGTTTGCAAAAAGATTTGGAAAATACAAAGAACCTAATGACAACGGTTGAACCGACGATTACACTTAAGAAGCTAGTGCTTGATGATCCGCTCTATGCGGCTAATCTGGCTGTAGAACGTAGTTTGAATTTAGAGGAACTATCAGAAGAGATGATGCTAGAGGAAGTTGTTAATCCGCACTATGATAACCTCCAAGGAAAACTCATCAGTCTAAAGCAACAACTGGATGAACTCCAACTGTCGAAGGAGCGTACAGAGCGTTATTTAGCTGAACTTGAGACGGAAGAAGCGAATCTTCTAAGTTATAGACGAGGGTCAGATGTATCTACAATGACAGATGGTCTATTAGAAGTGATGCAGTCTCGAGTACTAGTGAATGAACGAGCAAGCTTGCCGGAGAGCCCTGTGGCCCCACGTAAGATGTTGATTCTAGCGATTGCCCTTGTATTAGGTGGTATGATTGGTATATTTGTAGCTTTTTTCAAGGCCTATTGGCATAATGAAATGAATGAATAATTCATTCTAAAAAAGAGGAGCAAATGCTTCTCTTTTCTGTATATAAAATTCCTGTAGCTATTGACATTGCTGTATAAAACCTGTAATATTATCTTTGTGTTCATTTGGCGAACGGTATAAGGAGAAGGATATGACCCACAACAAATCGTTATACAAAGATTATGAATATGCAATTATGCAAGAAATTGAAGCTAATGACAAGGTAACCCAACGGGAATTGTCGCGTAATATGGGGGTATCGCTAGGAACAGTTAATGTATTGATGAATAAGATGGTTCGTGAAGGCTTAATTAAGATGACCCAAGTCTCTCAGAAACAAGTTCTCTACATGCTCACACCATTCGGTATGATGGCTAAAGCTAAAAAGACGGTAAGTTATCTTAAGGCCCACTATAAGGCTATAGACATGTCTAAACAGATGATTAAGGTTTTTTTAAGAGGTTTAAGTGAACAATATCAACAGATATATGTCTATATTCAGGATAAGGAGATTCGTGAAGTCATTGAACTGGCTTTTTATGAATTGAATCGGGAAGAACTCTTGATTGATTATGCGTTTATTGATACTATAGATAAGATAAACTTGGAGAGACAGGAAGAAGTTGCACTCATTTATTTGAAGACAGACCAAATAGAAGAATACATTGATTTATCGAAAGAAATTTTTTGCTATAACTTATTAGATTATTTATGAAAAGTTGTAGAAAGGCGTATGAATGAGTATGAAGAAGTTCATGGAAAGCCTTGTCCGTCTAACGGAAGTATATGCTTAGAAATTGGTGAAATAAAGAGTGTTAAACATTTGAATGATAAATTTCCTAACAATATGCTGGAAGAAAATCTCTATATACAATTGAAAGTAAATAATCGGATGTATTTATCGACGTAAATATGTTGAAATGAGCAAAACCACAAAATTTAGCATAAGGGTTGTCAAGAAATAAAGTTGTTATCCATGGAATAGCGCTATAATAGGAGAGAAACACAAAATATAGAGAAGAAAATAAAGGTACTAAAATAGCATATATATGTAATACATAGACTTTAGATAAGAAAGGATGACGGTAAATGGCTAAGAATACATCTAATAAAAAAATTTGGCTCGCTTCACCACATATGAGTGATGAAGGTTTTGAAATGCAATATGTACAAGAAGCATTTGATACAAATTGGGTAGCACCATTGGGGCCGAATGTAAATGAATTTGAGAAAGAACTTGCTGCAAAAGTTGGTTCAAAGCACGCTGCGGCGATGACTTCTGGTACAGGAGCCATTCATCTAGCGCTTAAAGCTGCTGGTGTTGGCGAAGGAGATATCGTGCTCTGTCCAACCCTTACTTTTTCAGCTACAGCCAATCCGATTATCTATCAGAACGCAACTCCTGTCTTTATCGATAGTGATTATGAAACTTGGAATATGGATCCTAAAGCATTAGAGGCAGCCTTCGAAAAGTATGGTGATAGGTTGAAGGCTGTTTTAGTTGTGCATTTATATGGTCTTTCAGCTGATATGGACAAGATTATGGAGATCAGTAATAAGTATAATGTTACGGTTATTGAAGATGCTGCTGAGTCTTTAGGGGCTTACTATAAAGGAAAACATACTGGAACCTTTGGTGAGTTCGGAGTCTTCTCATTTAATGGAAACAAAATCATAACCACTTCTGGTGGGGGCATGCTTGTATCTGATGATGAAGACAAGATTAAGAAAGTTAGGTTCTGGTCTACACAATCTAGAGATGTAGCAAGGCACTACCAGCATAGCGAAATAGGGTTTAATTACCGTATGAGCAATGTCGTTGCTGGGATTGGCCGAGGACAGCTTAAAGTATTAGATCAGAGAGTTACTAAGAAGAAATATATATTTGAATTTTATAAGCGAGAGCTTGGTCAGTTAGATGGTGTAGAGTTCATGCCTATTAATGACTGGAATGAGCCGAACTATTGGTTAAGTGTTATGACGTTGAAAGGTTCAGTAAGACCTCTTGATGTTATGGAGACATTAGAGAAAGAGAACATTGAGTCAAGACCTGTGTGGAAGCCTATGCATATGCAGCCATTCTTTGCAGAGTATGATTATGTTGGTGGAGATGTAAGTGAGAAGTTATTTGAGAATGGTGTATGCTTGCCGAGTGATACTAAAATGACGGATGAGGATCTTGATAGAATATGCTCAATAATAAAGGGACTGTGGTCTAAGTAAGAAGTAGGTGCTGATAGATGCAGAGTGATGTGAAGAAAGAAGCTAAAGTGAATAAAGGTTTATACAGAAGATTTTTTAAAAGACCAATGGACTTCATTTTGTCTTTGATGGCAATTATCTTTTTGAGTCCGGTACTTATAATCGTTGGTGTATTAGTAAGAGTTAAGCTTGGTAGTCCGGTGTTATTTAAGCAGAAAAGACCTGGGCTTAATGAGAAGATATTTACTATGTATAAGTTTAGAACAATGACGGATGAGAAAGACGAGAATGGTGAGTTACTTCCAGACAGTGTTAGATTAACAAAGTTTGGTAGAATGCTAAGGTCTACAAGTCTAGATGAACTACCTGAGCTGTTCAACATTCTTAGAGGTGACATGAGTATTGTGGGGCCAAGGCCTTTAGCTGTTCAATATTTACCTTATTATACTGAGACTGAAAGTATAAGACACTTCGTAAGGCCAGGGTTGTCTGGGCTTGCGCAAATTAACGGAAGGAATACTGCAACATGGGAAGAGCGTTTTAACTATGATGTTAAATATGTAAATGAGATAACCTTTTTAGGAGATTTTAAAATCATATTTCAAACTGTATTAATAGCTATACAAAGATCTGATATTGGTGAACGAGGTGTTGATGCGCCAATGGATTTTGATAAATATCGAATGAAATAATTCAGGAGGTGATGATGTGAATATTATTGGAGATAGAATTTATCTTAGAGCTGTTGAACTTTCAGATAAAGAAATGCTATTAGATATCATAAATGACGAACAAACTGAATACGAGTTAGGAGGTTGGTCATTTCCGATATCTGATCTAAGTCAAGAGGAATGGATAAAATCTTTAAAACCAGATAATAAAACTCTTAGATGTGTGATCGTCAATAAGGAGGATGATAAAGCCGTAGGTACAGTTATTTTGTCTGACATTGATTATAAAAATGGTGCAGCTGAAATTCATATAAAGCTTGGGAAGCAAATTAGATCAAAAGGCTACGGGGCTGAAACTATTAATTTGATTGTTGGCTATGCATTTAATGAGTTAAGACTTCATTGTATCTATGCTCATATCAATTCTTATAATGAAAAATCACAGAATCTTTTTGAAAAATGTGGGTTTGTGAAAGAAGGTATTCTCAGGGACAGAATTTTTAAAAAAGGTGACTATCACAATGTATATAGTTACTCACTATTAAAAGGTGATTTTAATGGAGATAGGTAGCGAGTTTTGGATCGATAATAACATTTTAGTTGAAGATAACAATGAAATGCCATCATGGCTAAGTCGATTTGGAAATGTTGTTTTAACATCATCAGGAAGAGGTGCTCTTAGCTTATTGCTAGAACAAGTAAAGCCAAGAGTTAAGAGAGTTTTATTACCATCATATATTTGTGATTCGGTCATACTACCGTTTGAACAAGCTGGTTATGAATTGACTTATTATGATGTAGATAAATATTTAAAGCCTATTGATATAGACTTGATAAAAAACTCTAATTTAGGAATATTCTTACATATGGGCTACTTTGGCTTTTCAACTAATGAAATTTTATCAGACTTAATTTCAAGTCTAAAGTCTGAGTCAGTAATTACGATTGAGGATGTAACGCATACACTCTTCTCACAGCAAAACAAGTCAATAGAAAGTGATTTTATTATTGGAAGCATACGCAAATGGTTTGGGGTTCCCAGTGGAGGTTTTTTAGCATCAGATAAAATCATGAGTTTTGAATTAATTGATGCTAATGTTGACTTTATAAATATTAGAAGGTCGAGTTTAAATCAGAAATTTGAATATATGAGTTCAAGAAATGAATCTATTAAGTCTACTTATTTGTCAGGATTTAATAGAGCTGAGCATATGCTAGATGAAGATATTAGACCTTATAAAATTGATCACGAATCTGAAGTGATAATTAAGAATCTTGATAATACAGAATTGCAGAGTTATAGACAAAGAAATTATGAGTTTTTACTAAAACATTTAAGAGATGTTGATGGGATAGAGGTTATATTCAATAATGTAGAAAATGATGTTACTCCGATGTTCTTTCCAATCTATGTAAAAAATAATAGAGATAAATTAAGGCATAAGCTGATTCAAAACGAGATATATTGTCCTGTTCATTGGTCAATACCAAAGCAAGTGAATGGGCATTTAAATATTACAACCAAAATCATATATGACTCAATATTATCGATCCCTTGTGATCAAAGATATCAAATTGAGGATATGCGTAGAATAATAAATGAAATAGTTAGCTTTCTTGAAGAATAGGATGTGTTATTTTGCTTTCAATAATAACTTTAGAGGAATCAGATAAATGGGACTCAATAGTAAAGAGTTTTAGTAATTATGATGTTTACTATCTGTCAGGATATACAAAAGCTTTTAAATTACATGGAGACGGAGAACCAACACTATTCTACTATCATGATGAAGAAATTCGGGCTATTAATGTTGTTATGATTCGAGATATTGCAATGGACAAAAGGTTCATTGATAAATTAGAGAATCAAAGCTTATTCGATATCACAACACCATATGGATATGGCGGATTTATAATTAAAGGTATTCCAAATGATAATAATTTAAAAAAAATTAATAAAGAATACTTCGATTATTGTCGCTCAAAGAATATAATTAGCGAGTTTGTACGTTTTCACCCGGTTCTAAAAAATTCAAAGATAAATAGTGAAATTTATGAAGTTATAGATTTAGGGAAGACCATAACAATGGATTTGATTTCCAAAGAACAGATTTGGAATGATCTGAGTAGTAAGAATAGGAATGTAATCAGAAAAGCCATTAAGTCGGGTGTGGAAATTTATTGGGGCAGAAGTCCAGAACTTATTGATGAATTTATTCCATTATATAACTCGACTATGAACAAGGACGAAGCTACTGATTATTACTATTTTGATAAAGAGTTTTATAAAAGTGTGCTTGAAGATCTAAGATATAATAGTCTGATTTTTTACGCTTTATATGATCAAAAGGTTATTTCAATGTCTATGATCCTATTTGGTAATGAGAATATGCATTATCACTTATCAGCCTCAGATAGAGAGCATCAGAATCTAGCAGCAACAAATTTACTTTTATATGAGGCAGCATGCTGGGGCTGTGAGAACGGATTTAAGTCATTTCATCTAGGTGGAGGCTTAGGTAGTAAGGAAGATAGTTTGTTTAAATTTAAGAAGGCGTTCAATAAGAATTCTGGCACGTATTTTTCTATAGGAAAGAAGATATTTAATCAAGAGAAATATGATGAATTGATAGCAACTCGACTTCAGGAGAATGAATTTGATACAGATACTACATTTTTTCCAAAGTATAGGAAGTGATGACATACTCTAGCTTTGGAACTAATATTGGGAGTTAAAGATAATGAAAAAAAATATTTGGATATGGAATCATTATGCTACAAACATGATTGAAGATAAAGCTGGTCGACATTATTGGCTAGCAGAAAACTTAATACTTAATGAATATAAACCAACAATATTCTGCGCTTCCACCCTACATAATACAGATGACAATATTGACACAGAGGGCAATATATTTATACAAAAAGAATCTGAGAATATTCCATTTGTAATTGTAAAAACTCCTCAGTATTCGGGGAATGGAAAGAAGAGAATTATTAACATGATTTCTTTTTATAAGAATTTATTCCCAACTGCTAAGGAATATGCAAATAAATATGGAAAGCCAGATGTGATTCTTGCTTCGAGTGTACATCCACTTACCTTAGTAGCCGGTATTAAGATTGCAAAGAAATTTGGAGTTCCTTGTATATGTGAAGTAAGAGATTTATGGCCTGAGAGTATTGTGGCTTATGGTAGTTTGAAAAGAAATAGTGTAATTGCTAAAATTTTATACCTTGGTGAGAAATGGATATATAAGAATGCTAACTCCGTTGTCATGACTTGGGAAGGCGGAAAGCAATATATCATTGATCAAGGATGGGATAAACAGATTGATTTGAATAAAATAAAACACATAAGTAATGGGGTCATAATTGATTCATTTGATAAAAATAGCCAAGACCATGTAACTATAGACTCAGATTTAGATGATAACAACTTTAAGAATTTAGTATATGCAGGATCCATTAGAAAAGTTAATAATCTAGGACTTTTATTAGATGCTGCAAAGATAATTCAAGATTATGACCAAAGGATTAGGTTTTTAATTTATGGATCTGGTGATGAAAAAGAGATGCTCAAGCAAAGATGTAAAAATGAAGACATAGGTAATGTGATTTTTAAAGGCAGAGTTGAGAAAAAAATGGTTCCATCAATATTAAAAAGATCTTATGCAAATATCTTACACAATTCTAGTACTTCACTTGATAAATATGGCCAAAGTCAGAATAAATTTTTTGAGTACTTAGCAGCGGGCAGAGCTATAATACAAACTTATACAACAGGATATAGCATATTAGAAAAGTACAATTGTGGTATTATTGCTTCTGAGCAAAATCCTGAAAATGTAGCAAAAACAATACTCCAAGCATGTAAAAATGATGAGCAAGCCCAACAAATGGGTCAGAATGCAAGAAAAGCAGCATATGAATTTGATTTCAAAAATCTAACTATTAAACTTATTGAAGTTATTAAAAATGTATAAATAAGGAGAGTATATTATTATGAAATTGTATGACAAAATCGTAGAAAAAAAAGAGAGGATTTCAGTAGTCGGTCTTGGTTATGTAGGTATGCCTATAGCAGTAGCTTTTGCTAAAAAGGTTGATGTAATAGGATTTGATTTAAATGAAAAGAAAATCGAATTATATAAATCAGGAATCGACCCAACAAATGAAGTAGGAAATGATGAAATAAAGAATACGGCTGTTGAATTTACTTCTGATGAAGCAAAACTCAAGGAAGCAAAATTTCATATTGTAGCAGTACCTACACCAATTAATTCAGATAAGACTCCAGATCTTTCTCCGGTAGAAGGAGCTAGTAGAATTGTTGGTCGGAATTTGACAAAAGGTTCAATTGTTGTTTATGAGTCAACTGTTTACCCTGGGGTAACTGAAGATATTTGTATTCCAATATTAGAAGAAGAGTCAGGACTAAAATGCGGGATTGATTTTAAAATTGGATACTCACCAGAAAGAATCAATCCAGGGGATAAAGTTCATAGACTTGAGAATATCATAAAGATAGTTTCGGGTATGGATGAAAAAAGTCTTGATGAAATCGCGAAAGTATATGAGTTAGTAATTGAAGTGGGTGTTCATAGAGCCGGATCTATTAAGGTTGCTGAAGCAGCTAAAGTGGTTGAAAATAGCCAACGCGATATAAACATTGCATTTATGAATGAACTTGCCATGGTTTTCGATAGAATGGGAATCGATACTAAAGAAGTTGTTGAAGCTATGAGCACAAAGTGGAATGCTTTGGGCTTTACACCTGGTCTCGTTGGAGGCCATTGTATCGGCGTAGACCCTTATTACTTTGTATATGAAGCAGAAAAATTGGGTTATCACAGCCAGATTATTCTAGCAGGTAGAAAAATTAATGATGGTATGGGTAAGTTTGTTGCAGATGCGATCATAAAGAAACTTATATTGGCAAACAAAGTCGTAAGACAATCCAAAGTTGTGATTCTAGGGGTAACGTTCAAAGAGAATACTCCAGATACTAGAAATTCGAAAGTAGTGGATATTATTGACAGTCTTAAGGGATATGGTATTGACGCTGTTGTAGTTGATCCAGAGGCTGATGCAGCTGAAGCAAAACATGAATACGGTATTGACTTGATAGATATCAAGGAAATAAATGATGCTGATTGCTTAGTATTAGCAGTGGCTCATGACATCTTTAAACAAATGAGTTGGGAAGATATTGATAATCTATATGGAGATTTTGAGAGTCATGAGAAGATACTTATTGATGTAAAGAGTATATTAGATCGAAATGAAATTGAAGAAAAAGGCTACAGTTATTGGAGATTATAAATAGAAAGTTGAGGGAATGGCATGAAGATACTTCATATAAATTCATACTATAACGGCAGTAAGTTTTATAAAAACTTATATGATTTTCAAGTAAATAGTGGGCTTGATATTAGTGTCTTTTTGCCAGTGTCTTCAGTTATTGACAATGATAAAGAGTATGGTTCTTATACAACAATCTCTAAGAATCATAATAAATATGATAGATTCTTTTTTCAGTTAAAGCAAAGCAAAATCTATCGAGATATAGTTAATAGCTACGACATAAAAAAAATCTCGATAATACATGCACATTCCTTATTTACAAATGGTTACATTGCAATGAAATTTAAGAAGAATTTTGGAATTCCATATGTTGTTGCGGTTAGGAATACAGACGTAAATACGTTTTTTAAAAAAATGATTCATTTGAGGTGGATTGGATTTAAAATTTTGGATAATGCAAATCAAGTTGTATTTCTATCTGAATCATACAAAAATGAAGTACTTGAAAAATATGTACCGAATAGTAAAAAAGCAGAAATAAACGAAAAAATATCAGTTATACCTAATGGAATTGATGATTTTTGGTTTGAAAATATTTGCGATGAAAAAGATGAATTACAGAGCTCTAATCTAAAATTACTTCAAATTGGAGATATAGATAAAAATAAGAATATTGAAACTACCGTAAAAGCAGTAGAGTTATTAATCGAAAAAGGTTATAGGGTAAAACTTGATGTTGTAGGTAAGATAAAAGACCGGACAGTATTTGATAAGATAAAAGATTTAGAATTTGTTAATTACTTAGGTACAAAATCTAAAGAAGAGCTTTTGGAGATATATCGAAGCAATGATATTTTTATTTTGCCATCCATCAATGAAACGTTTGGTTTGGTATATGCTGAGGCGATGAGCCAAGGATTACCTATTATTTATTCTAAAGGTCAAGGATTTGATGGACAATTTGAAGACGGTGAAATTGGGTATTCTGTAAATCCTTTAGACGCTGATGAAATAGCTGATCGAGTTTTCAAAATTAAAGATAGTTTGGATGTATGTAAAGGGAATATTATAAATTCATCAAAAAAATTTCAATGGGAAGTTGTTAATAATGATTACAATAGAATCTATAATAGTATTTATCGGGAGCAAATAAATGAAAATTAAAAATAAGAATAGAGCTTTCTTAACAAAAAAGAGAAATTTAATATTGTTTACGCTTTTGTATTTATTATTATACATTATTTACATTTATCAAATACAGCCAGTTTTTGAATATATTGGATTCGGAGTGGAAAAAAAATCGATTTTTAGTTTTGTTTTAGGTTTGTTATTTGCATTAATTATGATAATAATTGGAGGAAGTTTAAAAGATCCTTTTTACTATACTCTTTATGGGATTATCCTATCAATGCATTTTTTACCAGGGATAGTATTATCTGTTACAATGGGGTGGAATGTAGCCACTAGTGCAATGGTAGTATTTCCATTGCTCACACTTGTCTTTTTGGACAAATTCACATCCAAAAATATAATCATAAATCCGCCTACGATTAAGTTCGATAAAAAAGCGCTAAAATGGATTGCATTAGCGTTGATATTAGTTATACCATTTTTATCAAGATATAAAATCATTAATTTCTCAAATTTATTGTTTCAAGATGTTTATGAATCTCGAACTTTGGCAAGAGGAATGAGTAATCCTTATATTGGATATATGACCAGTCCACTTTTAAGATATCTTCTACCATTTTTATTAATCTATTTTATTCATAAGAAAAAGATTATATATTCTCTGATTAGTACTTTGCTTATCCTGATAATATACTTAACTACTGGAAGCCTTAAGGGATATTTAGTCTATATTTTCTTAATGGTCATGATGTCATATGGTGCAAAAGAGTCTCAAAAGATTGGACGATTTGTTTCATTTTTGATATTCCTCTTAACTTCTGGTTTTTTATTATATGCATGGAATATAACAGATTTTATAATTACCTATGTTAGAAGGGCGTTATTTACAGAGGAATTTTTAGCAAGACAATATGCAGAGTACTTTGTTGGTAATTATACGTACTATTCACATACAAAAACAGCTTCATTTTTTAATATTAATTCAATATATAGATCAAAAGGAACTTTAACAGGTTGGTTTGGAGAATATGTAATTGGTAGTGGTACCAATGCAAGTGTAGGTTCATTTGTTGAAGGATACTGGAGCTTAGGGTTAGTTGGAATACTTATAGCATCTATAATTTTTGGATTTATTGCGTATTTGGTAAGTAATAGTAAAATTGATAATAAGTTTATTGGCGTAACAGCGTTGGCTTGCTATGTTTTTTTTATGGCTCAAATAGAAATGGTATTTATTACAAATGGACTTTGGTTTTTTATTATTCTTTTACTATATGTATATCCTAGGAGAGATAATTATATCAAAGATTTTTCTGGAAAAAGAAGGTAAAGGAAATGAAAAAAATTCTGATTATAACTGGAAATTATTATCCTAAGCCAAGTGCAAATGGCATATGTAGCCATCAGATTGCATTAGCATTGAAAGATAATGAACATGAAGTACATATTTTATGTTATAAGAAAAAATCTGAAAAGGCTGAAGAAATAATTGATTCTATTTATGTCCATAGAGTCAATATTAGCTTGATTTCAAGATACAAGGATAGTGATGTCCAATCGATGTATAGAAAGGTAATGAAAAAATTTGCTGCCTTGGTCAATCGAATTAGACTATTAATTTATTGGCCTTATTATCCATTAAATTCAATTATAGATGTATATAAAATGTATAAGAATGCGTCAAGGCTTCATTCTAAATATAGTTATAGTGCAGTGATTTCTGTATATAATCCTCTAAGTTCTTTAATTGTCGGAATTGTTTTGAAGAAACTTTATGGCAATTTTAAATTTTTCCCCTATTTTTTAGATTCAATAACTGCATCCTGGGGTCATAGGTTTATTTCAAAAAAAGACCTTGAAAAGAAAGGATGGAAATGGGAAAAGAGAGTATTACGAATTGCTGATAAAGCAATCGCGATGAAGTATCATATGAAAAATCATAACAATACTAGATATGATGAATTTAAAGAAAAACTAGTATACTTGGATATTCCGCTGTTTAGAGAAATTAGATTGGAGGGTTGTGTAAATTCACCTTTTAATATTACAGATATTAATATAACCTATACAGGAAGGCTAGAAAATGATACTTATGATCCATGGTATGCAATATCTATATTTAAATTAATTGGATTAACCAAGAATAATTACAAAGTTCACTTTTATAGTCGAGGTAGCTGTGAGGAGAGACTTAATCAAGAAATGATTGATTCAAACAATCATATTGAGCGCCATGGTTTTGTTCAAGTGACTGAAGCAATTAGAGCTATTCTTTATTCAGATATTTTGATAAGTTTTGGGACAGCAGATTCATATATGATACCGTCAAAAATATTTGAATATATGTCAACTGGAAAACCAATTATTCATTTTTATAAACAGGACAATGATGTGTGTCTCCCATATTTCAATAAATACCCACTGTCTCTAGTTATAAGGGAATCTTATGAAGACATTAATGATAATGCGTTAATTGTAGAAAATTTTATTCGAGATAAGACTGGGCATACGTTGAATAAGGCAGATATTATTAACTCCTTTAGGGAAAACACACCTGAGTATACTGCGGATTTTATAAAAAACGAATTGAATAACGAGGAGGATAAACATGTTTAAAGATAAAGTATTAATGATTACAGGTGGAACAGGTTCCTTTGGGAATGTAGTGTTAGAAAAGTTCCTAAATTCAGACATTAAAGAGATTAGAATATTTTCAAGAGATGAAAAAAAACAAGATGATATGAGGCGAAAATACCAAAATGATAAGATTAAATTTTATATTGGTGATGTAAGAGATACTTCTAGTTTGAGAAACGCAATGCATAACGTTGACTATATATTTCATGCAGCAGCCTTGAAACAAGTTCCTTCATGCGAATTTTTTCCAATTGAAGCTGTTAAAACTAACATTCTTGGTACAGATAATGTAATAACTGCAGCTATAGAAGCTGGTGTTCGAAAAGTAATTTGTTTATCAACTGATAAAGCTGCTTATCCAGTAAATGCTATGGGGATTTCAAAAGCATTAATGGAAAAAACTTTCATTGCAAAATCTAGAACAGTATCACCCGACAGAACGTTAATCTGTGGCACAAGATATGGTAATGTTATGGCTTCAAGAGGCTCAGTTATCCCGCTATTCATTGAACAAATAAAAAGTGGACAACCATTAACTGTCACAGACCCTAAGATGACAAGATTTATAATGAGTTTGGAAGATGCGGTAGATCTAGTTCTTTATGCATTTAAAAATGCAGAAACTGGAGACATTTTTGTTCAAAAATCACCAGCATGTTTTATTGATGATTTAGCACAAGCACTAAAAGAAATATTTGTCACTGATAATGAAATTAAGATTATTGGCACCCGTCATGGTGAAAAAATGTATGAAGTATTATTAACTAAGGAAGAAGCTGCAAAAGCAGTTGATAAAGGTAACTTTTATAAAGTTCCTGCTGATAATAGAGATTTGAATTATGAAAAGTATTTAGAATATGGATCGCCTAAAATAACCTTAACAGATGAATACAATTCTAATAATACTAGTATCTTAAATGTTGAGCAGATTAAAGAGAAGTTACTAAAGCTTGATTATATACAGGAAGAGTTAAGAAACTGGGAGGGAAGATAATGAAACTCCTAATCCTTGGTGGAACAGGCATGGCAGGGCATACCATTTCAATCTATTTTAAAGAAGCGGGTCACGATGTAACTGCTTTAAGTAGAAACAAAGTGGATTATTGCAAGAATATAAATGGTGATATCACGGATTTCAAGAATCTTGAAAAGATTATCAATGAAGGTCAATATGACGCAATTATAAATGCCATAGGAATATTAAATCAAGACGCAGAAGATCACAAATCAAATGCAGTCTTATTGAATAGTTACTTACCACATTTTCTAAGTGATACTACGAAAGAAATGAAGACGAGAGTTATTCACATGAGTACGGACTGTGTTTTTTCTGGAAAGTCTGGTGGTTACTCAGAGACTTCATTCAGAGATGGAGAAACCTTCTACGACAGATCAAAAGCGTTGGGTGAACTAGAAAATAATCAGGATTTAACTTTTAGGAATTCAATTATTGGTCCTGACTTGAGCGAAAGAGGAATAGGTCTTTTCAATTGGTTCATGAAGCAAGAAGGTCAGATTAATGGGTTCACCAAAGCTATATGGACGGGTGTAACAACATTGACATTAGCAAAAGCAATGGAACAGGCTCTAGAAGAAAATCTAACAGGACTTTATAACCTGGTTAATAATGAAACTATAAGTAAGTACGAATTATTAAGGCTATTCAATAAATATATGAGAGAAGGTCAGATTGAGATTTTACCAAGTGATAATCTTTCACTAGATAAATCTTTAATTAACAATCGAACTGATTTTTCATTCAAAGTACCCAGTTATGAGGCTATGGTAGCTGAGATGAAAGAGTGGATAGATAATCATAAAGATCTCTATCCGCATTACTTCAAATAGGGGTATGAATTTCCTTTAAAATTTATTAGATGAATTATTAGGAGATAATCAAGCATGAAAAAAACAGCTATAATACTAATGTTTATAACAATTATCTCCAAATTATTTGGATTTGGTAGAGAAATAGCATTGTCATATATATATGGAGCGTCGAATATCAGTGATGCATACTTAATATCCATTACAATACCGAGTGTAGTATTTGGATTTGTGTCAATTGGGATAGGGGCAGGATTTATACCGATATTTAGTGAAGTGATGGAGAAGAAAGGTGAAAATGAAGCAAACTATTTCACAAATAATGTAATTAACTTTATTTTAATTGTTAGTACTGTAATTGTGATAATCGGAATACTATTCACAAAAGATATAGTTAAATTATTTGCATCTGGCTTTGATGAATCAACTTTATTATTAGCGTCTCAATATACTAGAATTTCTTTGTTTTCAATATATTTTGCGGGTTTAATTACAATTTTCAAAAACTTTCTTCAAGTAAAGAATAAGTATATAATTACCGCCTTGATTGGGATGCCTTTAAATCTTATAGTACTAATTTCAATATTATTAAGTGCAAGTAGTTCAAAAACAATTCTTGCGATAGGATATTTAGTTGCAGTAGCTTCGCAATTAGTCTTTCTAATCCCTGCAATAAAAGAAAGCGGATATAAATATAAGTTAAGTATAGACTTTAAGAATGATGAAATTATAAAATTAGGGCATATTGCATTTCCTATAATATTGGGTGTTTCAGTCAACGAAATTAATAAATTAGTCGATAGAACAATTGCATCACGTATAGCAATTGGTGGAATTTCCTCGTTGAATTATGCACATATGTTGAATGGATTTGTACAAGGCATATTTGTTATATCCATTATAACTGTTGTTTTTCCAATAATTTCAAAGTTAGCAGTTCAAAATGAATTTAGCAAACTAAAAAAAACTATCTCTGAATCAATTGTAAGTATTGGGTTCATCATTGCTCCTATTACGATTGGATCCATGATGTTTTCAGGGCAAATAGTTAGAATCTTGTTTGGCAGAGGTGCTTTTGATAACACAGCAATTTCTATGACCTCAAACGCTCTGTTTTTTTACTCAATTGGCATGATTGGATTCTCATTACGAGATATTCTGTCAAGGGCATTTTATTCTTTGCAAGATACGAAAACTCCTATGATAAACGCAGCTATAGGTATGATTCTTAACATTGTTTTGAATTTGATTCTATCCCGATATTTAGGGATAGGTGGTTTAGCTCTTGCTACTTCAATATCAGCTCTATTCACAACGCTTTTATTATTTATCAGCCTTCGAAAAAAAATAGGCCCATTCGGCATGAAGCAAATCAGTATTTCATTCCTAAAAATCCTATTTGCCTCATTGGTTATGGGCGGATTAGCTAAACTGAGCTTTAATTACTTAACAGCTTCTTTATCTCAGAACCTTTCGCTTTTAATGGCAATCGTTGTTGGAGCAGTTTCATATTTCGTGATTATCTACTTTATGAAAATTGAAGATGTTGATGTAATCGTTGGAGCGATCAAGAAGAAGTTTGGTAAGCGCTCAATATAATACCGACTATCTTAATTGAGAGTATTTAGCTACAATTAAATGATAGCGAAATACTCCAACTCCAAAAACAAGGCCTTAAATTTTACACCTTTTCTTCATGTGATCTGACCAAGGCATTAACATATCGAGGACCTCTGATTGATCCTTGTAACCAGGCATGAAGGTTAACACCGTCTCAAGATACTTTAAAATATTTAAGTTGTTTGCTTTTGCAGTCTCTACAAGACTATATATGATTGAACTGGCTTTGGCACCTTTAACCGTATCATGGAATAAAAAATTCTTTCTGCCAACAGCATATGGACGAGCTATATTTTCGGCTAAGTTGTTGGAGATTGAGCATCTTCCATCCAATAGATAGTTTTCCATATATGGTTTTTGGTTCTTTGCATAAGTGACAGCTTTAGCTAAACGGCTACCTCCTGATGGGTTGACATTTTTAAGCCATGCCCAATAAGCCTTCCATATAGGTGCTTGTGTCTGAAGGCGAAGTTGTTTGCGTTTATCGGAATCCAAGTCCATGTATTGTTTTTCAAGCTCAAACAGCTGATTGTAATACTCTCGACCAGTTTCTGCAGGTAAGGCAGGTTGGTTTTTCGGTTTTTTCTTCCGCCGAGCTGGCGGAATAGCTTCATGCCAGTAGCTGTGATTGTCAACGAAAATTTGAGCCGCTGGGGATGCGGACGTTTTCTTGGACCTAAATAACTAATCCTAAGCTTTTCCGATACTCCAATGGACTCATTCCACCAAGTGATACTTTTACTCTTTTTTCACCATACCATTTAATATATAAGTTTAGTTTATCTATAAAATCTTTAATAGAAACACCTTTCCATGAACGATTATAAAACATTTCATTTTTTAATCTTCCAAAAAAACCTTCACAAGCAGAATTATCTGGTGAACAACCTTTTTTTGACATTGACCTTGTGAGTTTTGCATTGTTCACTCGTTCAATCCAACCCGGCCATCTGTAGTGACATCCTCTATCACTATTATCCTGAATTCGGCATAATAGTGACTATGCCGAAGAAAATACTATGCCGAAGTTTTTTTCTTATCGGATTAAACTC
>ERZ794982.63-NODE-63-length-76038-cov-45.040878_pt1 | contig 76038 bp, 69 predicted proteins | sample MGYA00433071_ERZ794982 | MGnify/ENA primary metagenome ERZ794982 (study PRJEB30140, sample SAMN00862574) | bioreactor metagenome | study: EMG produced TPA metagenomics assembly of the Bioreactor inoculated with sediment Metagenome (bioreactor metagenome)...
AAGATAACTAAAAACACATAGACAAATAAAGAAAAATACGAACATAAGAAGAAAGATAAGAGGTGACAATATGAAAGTAAAAGTTTTAAGTAAGACAAACAAAGGTATTGGAGTATTCTTAGTAGTGATGTTAATTCTCGTGTTAACTGGGTGTAAAACGACTTCAACACAAGATGGTGACGACAGATTAAATGTTGTTGCAACCACGACGATGCTTGCAGATATGGCAAGGACTATAGGTGGAGAGCATGTAAAAGTTGAAGGGTTGATGGGACCTGGAATTGATCCCCATTTATATAAGGCTAGTGCAGGGGATGTTACCCTTATGCAAAACGCAGAATTAGTTGTGTACAATGGATTGCACTTAGAAGGAAAAATGGGAGAAATATTTGAAAATCTTGAAAGTACAGATCAACATATTGTGATGATTTCGGAAGGGGTTGCAAAAGATAAATTAATAACAGATTCATCAATAGGAGCGTATGACCCTCATATATGGTTTGATGTTAATTTATGGAAAGATCTATCGCATAATCTGTTGGAAGGACTGATAACAGTTGATCCGGAGCATAAAAGTGCATATACGCAAAATCATCAACAGTTTTTAGTAGAGTTAGAACAATTGGATAAATATATTCATGAGCAAATTGACACCATACCTAAAGAGTCAAGAATTTTAGTGACTGCCCATGATGCGTTTGAATATTTTGGAAGAGCGTATGGTATGGAAGTATTAGGATTACAAGGGATATCAACTGTTTCAGAAGCTGGGACTGGAGATGTTACAAAACTTGCCAATTATATTATTGAACACCAGATAAAAGCAATTTTTGTCGAAACAAGCGTTCCTAAAAAAAATATAGAAGCATTGCAAGAAGCGGTGAAAGCTCAGGGATTTGAAGTGGAAATTGGTGGAGAACTTTTTTCGGATTCGTTAGGAACCAAAGGAACAGAGGCAGAAACATACATAGGAACAGTAACTTCGAATGTTGACACCATTGTTGGTGCGCTTAAGTAAAGATAGGAGGAGTAAAGATGTCAAATAATGCAGATTATGTTATTGAAGTTGAAGATATGACGGTGGCGTATCATATTAAGCCGGTTTTATGGGATATAGATTTAAAAGTACCAAAAGGAATTTTAATGGCAATTGTTGGACCAAATGGTGCGGGAAAATCAACGCTTTTAAAGGCGATGCTCAATCTTATAAAGCCAATCTCAGGAAATGTACTTTTTAATGGACAACCATATGAAAAGCAACGACGTCACATAGGATATGTTCCGCAACGAGGGAGTGTCGATTGGGAATTTCCGACGACGGTTCTAGATGTTGTATTAATGGGGCGCTATAGCCATATTGGTTGGATTAAGCGTCCGAGACAGGTAGATAAGAAATATGCTATGGAAGCGTTAGAAAAAGTGGCAATGCAAGGTTTTGCCAATCGACAAATAAGTCAGTTAAGTGGTGGACAGCAACAAAGAGTTTTCTTGGCAAGAGCACTTGTACAAGACGCAGACATCTATTTTATGGATGAACCTTTTCAAGGAGTGGATGCGATGACTGAAAAAGCAGTTATCAACATCTTAAAAGAACTTCGAAGTCAAGGAAAGACAGTTGTTGTGGTTCATCATGATTTACAAACCGTCACAGAATATTTTGACTGGGTTACGCTAATCAACACACAATTAATTGCAAGTGGACCAGTAGATGAAGTGTTTCATGATGAGAATTTAAGAAAAGCATATAGAAGTACTGGAAAACTGTTGAAAAGATGAGGTGCTATATGAATATTTATGAATTGTTTATGAGTGACTATACATTAAGAATCGTAGCTTTTGGGTCAGCACTTTTAGGTCTAGTTAGTGGTGTAATAGGTAGTTTTGCAGTAATAAAAAAGCAAGGATTGTTAGGTGATGCGGTGTCGCATGCCTCTTTACCAGGAATTGCAATCGCATTTTTATTAATTCAACATAAAAACATAGGTGTTTTTATGCTAGGTGCACTCGTTTTTGGGTTGATAGCAACAGCTGTTATTGTTGCTATAGACAAGTATACACGAATTCAGATGGATAGCTCTATGGCCCTTGTACTATCCACATTTTTTGGATTTGGTCTTGTGCTTTTAACATATATACAAAAAATTCCAAATGCAAATCAGGCGGGATTAGATAAATTTATTTTTGGACAGGCTTCAACACTGCTAAAAGCGGATATTTACGTCATTGTAGCTGTTGGAATCTTGCTGCTAGTGCTGGTTGTAGTGTTTTGGAAAGAACTGAAAATAACCTGTTTTGATCCTGTTTTTGCAGATAGTATAGGGGTTTCAAGTAAGACAGTATCGTATATTTTATCTACAATGATTGTTCTATCCATTATTATTGGTTTGCAAACTGTGGGGGTTATCCTAATGAGTGCTATGTTAGTTGCACCTGGTGTAGCCGCAAGGCAGTGGACCAACAAATTGTCAATTATGGTGGTTTTAGGAGGGATATTTGGAGCGATTAGTGGTTTAATAGGAACGCTAATCAGTTCCGTTGTCCCCAAAATGCCAACCGGACCAAGTATTGTTATGATCATAAGTGTTATTGTTGTAATTAGCATTACACTTGCGCCCAACCGTGGATTACTATGGCGATATTTACGTAACAGAACTAATGCTGGAAATATTAATGATGATCAGGTGCTTATGAACTTATATGATTTAGCTATTAATCATCAAAATGTGTATCATAGTCATCACATTCGTGCTATAAGGCCGACAACCACTGCAAACAAAAAAGGGTTGCATGCATTAGCGATAACTCTTGAAAGTCTTAGAATGAAAAAGTACGTAAAAAAAGAGCCTTTTGATGAATGGGCGATAACAGATAAAGGGATTGAATATGTTTTAAATCACCCTATGCGAAAGGAGGAAGCATATGTCAGCTCAAATTGAAATTCAAATTATTGCAATTATTGTAGCCGTTGCATGTAGTATTCCAGGTGTTTTTTTGGTTCTAAGAAAAATGGCTATGATGTCAGATGCGATTACGCATACAATTCTTTTAGGGATTGTCTTAGGATTTTTTGTAGTAAAAAACCTGGATTCACCACTTCTTATTATTGGAGCTACATTGGTGGGATTACTAACGGTATACCTTGTAGAACTTCTAGGAAAAACAAAACTTGTATCTGAAGATTCGGCAATTGGGATTGTTTTTCCTCTATTATTTAGTGTGGCAATTATTCTTATAAGCCGTTACGCAGGTAATGTACATTTGGATACAGATTCAGTTTTGTTGGGAGAATTAGCATTTGCACCGTTTAATCGTCTGAAAATATTTGGAGTTGATATCGGTGCGAAAGCAATCTATACCATGGGAGTTATTTTAATACTCAATATTGGTTTGATGGTTGTTTTTTTCAAAGAGATAAAAATAGCCATATTTGACGAACAACTAGCAGCGGTGTTGGGGTTTTCGCCTGTGATTATTCAATATGGTATTATGACAAGCGTTTCTATTACAACTGTTGGAGCGTTTGAAGCCGTTGGATCTATCCTTGTCATAGCTTTTATGATTGGACCGCCTATATCAGCCTATCTGATGACCGACAGCCTTAAGCGAATGATTGGAATTAGTGCGTTTATTGGAGCGTTTAATGCAGTAATTGGATATCAATTCGCAGCTCTTTTTGATGTATCGATTGCTGGGATGATGGCAACGGTTACAGGGGCAACATTTTTTGTTATACTAATCATTGCACCACAAAGAGGTATCATCAGTGTGTTGATTAGAAGGAAAAAGCAAAGAATAGATTTTGCAAAAAAATCAATGCTTTTTCATATTCTTCATCATGAAGGAAAACCCAATGAATCCATAGAAAATGGTGTGGAAACAATTTATCATCATTTAAATTATAGCAAAGATTTTTTGCAAAAAATTATTGACATAGTTCGGAATGAAGGAATTCTTATTGAAGAAAATAATGTGTTCAAATTGACGCAAATGGGTAAAAAATACACTATCAATAGTTATGAAGAAATTGTTCAATCATTTAATGCAGAATACGAAGGGGAATAAAGACTTCGACAAGTTGGTTTTTGTGGTTTTTTCTTTGAAAATGTGGTTTTCTCTTGAAAAATCTGTATAGGAGTGGTAGTATAGGAGTTAAAGACAATGCACTAGGTTATTAAATCAAAGATTTGATATGAAAAGGGAAGGGAGTGAAAAGCTTCCACAGCCCCCGCTACTGTAATTGGGATGAAAGCCGTAATCCACTGTCGTTTAGGATGGGAAGGGCGGTAAGTAGGGTGAACAAAAAGTCAGGAGACCTGCCTAGCACATAACTGAACTTCGGAGGGAAGAATGATGAAAGATTTTAGCATTAAAAAAAGTGAACGTATCGATCGACTTATTAAAGATCTATATGCAACAATGCCACGCATTGAAAAAGAACGTGCGCATATTTTAACAAAGGTATATCAAGAAACAGAAGGTGAACCGATCATTCGAAGACGTGCAAAAGCATTTTATGCCATATGCTGCGAATTGCCTATTGTTATCCGCCCGGATGAACTTATTGTCGGTAGTAATGCCTTAGCACCTAGGAGCTGCCAGACATTTCCGGAATACTCTCACGAATGGCTAACCAAAGAATTTGATACAATTGAACAAAGAAGTGCAGATCCATTTTCCATAACAGAAGATGTAAAAACTTCGCTTAAAGAGATTCATACATATTGGGAAGGCAAGACGACCAGTGATTTAGCCCATGCGTATATGTCAAAAGAAGCATTAAAAGCTATTGAACACAATGTGTTTACCGTTGGCAATTATTATTATAACGGAATTGGACATGTCTCGGTTCAATACGATAAGGTGTTAAAAAAAGGCTTTGGTGGAGTGATTCAAGAAGCCAAAGATGCCCTTGGTACGTTAAAGATAAGTGATGGAGATTATGTAAAAAAAGCAGATTTTTTACATGCCGTTATTCTTAGTTGTGAAGGGGCAATCATCTATGCCAAGCGATATGCGAAAATGGCCCAAGCTAAAGCCGATACGTGCCAAGATATGAAGAGAAGACAAGAACTGCTTCAAATTGCAAAAAACTGCACCCAAGTGCCGGAGTATGGTGCACAGAATTTTTATGAAGCTTGTCAAGCATTTTGGTTTGTTCAGATGTTATTACAGACGGAATCGAGTGGACATTCTATTTCTCCAGGTCGATTTGACCAATATATGTATCCATACCTTAAAAAAGACTTAGAACAGCAAACTATAACCGAAAGGTTTGCACAGGAACTTATCGATTGTATATGGATTAAGTTCAATGATTTAAATAAAGCCAGAGATGCGGCAAGCGCAGAAGGTTTTGCCGGATACAGCCTTTTTCAAAACTTGATTGTGGGAGGACAAACAGAAGATGGCTTAGATGGGACGAATATTCTTTCATATATGTGCTTGGAGGCAACATTGCATGTGATGTTGCCGGCGCCGTCACTATCGGTTCGGGTTTGGAATCGTTCACCTAATGATTTCTTACTTAAAGCGGCAACCCTTGTAAGAACAGGCATAGGACTTCCGGCATATTATAATGATGAAGTGATTATTCCATCCCTTCAAAACAGAGGATTAACCCTAAAAGATGCTAGAGACTATTGTATTATCGGTTGTGTTGAACCGCAAAAAGGCGGTAAAACTGACGGATGGCATGATGCTGCATTTTTTAATATGTTAAAACCTTTGGAGATGGTCTTTTCAAACGGAATAATGAATGAAGAAGTGGTGGGCCTTCAAACCGGAAAAATAGAAGATATGAAGACGTTTGAACAATTTTTTAACGCTTACCAAAGACAAATGGAATATTTTATAGAACTTCTTGTTAATGCGTGTAATTCGATTGATGTTGCCCATAGTCAAAGGTGCCCATTGCCCTTTCAATCAAGCCTTATTGATGATTGTATCGGCAGAAAAACATCTCTTCAAGAAGGCGGGGCGATCTATAATTTTACAGGTCCTCAAGGTTTTGGTATTGCTAATATGGCCGATGCGATGATGGTCATTAAACGGTTAGTTTTTGAAGAAAAGAAACTATCGCTTACAGAACTCAAAGAAGCATTAGATCAAAACTTCGGAAAAACACCTACCCATCAAAATGCGCATGATCCAGTGGCGACAATCACCAAAACGATTATCAGTGAACTTGCGGCAAAAGGATATGTCATTGAAAAAGAAAAACTAGGAACTAAACGATTGGACGATATATATCATATGATTCAAGAAGTTCCAAAATATGGGAATGATTGTGATGCGGTTGACTTATTGGCGAGAGAAATAGCATATACCTATACGCGTCCTATTGAAAAGTATAAAAATCCGCGTAATGGAGTTTATCAGGCAGGGTTGTATCCGGTATCGGCCAACGTTCCATTGGGTGCTCAGACTGGTGCAACGCCCGATGGAAGATACGCAAATACACCGATTGCTGATGGTGTAGGGCCGGCTCAAGGAAGAGATGCGAAAGGACCAACTGCAGCAGCAAACTCAGTGGCAAAACTTGACCATATGATTGCTTCAAACGGCACCCTTTATAATCAAAAATTCCATCCATCAGCGCTAAGCGGAATCAATGGACTCCAAAACTTTACCCATCTGATTCGTGGATTTTTTGATCAAAAAGGCATGCACATGCAATTTAATGTGGTTAGCAAGGAAACTTTATTAGATGCTCAAGCACACCCCGAAAAGTATAAAGGGCTTGTTGTACGAGTGGCAGGATATAGCGCCCACTTTACAACACTTTCAAAATCATTGCAAGATGATATTATTAGCCGGACAACACAAGGACTATAGATGATGAAAAGATATGAAGAACTTTTAAACACCAAAGGAAGAATCTTTGACATACAACGTTATTCCATCCATGATGGAGAAGGGATTCGAACGATTATTTTTCTAAAAGGATGCCATTTTCGCTGTCAGTGGTGTTGTAATCCTGAATCACAAAGCAAGCAAATACAAACCATGCAGACAAAAGATGCTGTAAAAGTTATCGGTAAAGATGTGTGTGTCAACGAGGTTATGGAAGAGGTCCTTCGTGACATGGCATACTATCGTCATTCAAAAGGCGGTATCACACTTTCGGGAGGCGAGGCCCTATTACAGCCTCAATTTGCTGGTGCATTATTAGAAATAGCTAAATACAATGGTCTCACGACAACCATTGAGTCGACGGGAGATGTAGACTTTTCGATTATAGAAAACGATATCTTGCCATATTTGGATGTTTTTTTGATGGATATTAAACATATCGACGGCAAAAAGCATGAAGAATTTACTGGGCGTTCCAATGCTCGCGTGTTGGAAAATGCAAAAAAAATTGCGCAGTCAGGGCAAAAATTAATTATTCGTGTTCCGGTTATTCCGACATTTAATGATACGCCGCAAGAAATAGATAAAATCGCAGCTTTTGCCAAGACCTTACCAGGGGTGGTGGAATTACATTTGCTGGCTTACCATCGATATGGCGTGGACAAATACAAAGGATTAGGTCGCACGTATTTGCTGGAGAATGTCAAGACCCCTGAACCAGAGCGGATGCAAGCCTTGAAAAAGGTTGTAGAAGGGTATGGTCTCAAAGTACATATCGGAGGCTAAGGGTGATATAGACAACAATGTGGAGCGTCACATCTAGTGATAAATACCTAGATGTGATGCTTTTTTCTTTTTTACGGCTATGGTATGATAAATATGAATAAATATATTGGAGGTGCCCGATGGATGCTCAGAATACTAGGCGTGTTGATGAGATTATTGAAGATATGCTTCAGACAGGGTCATGGACATGGAATCATTATCAACCCGAAGTGGTGAATGTCTCAAAAGGGTTTTGCGCTATTGTTGGAGAAGAAGAGACACAGGTGATGACGGTCAATCAAATGAAAGGTTTGGTTTTTAGCAGTGAATATGAAGAATTACATAAAAGGTTTTTGTACCATCTCGAACGTCAAGATGAAGAGATAGATTCCCATATTCACATAAGTACTGGCCCGGGAGATGTGGTGTTTGTTCATCAACGATTACGTATAGCCTATGATGCTAAGGGTAATGCCACACAGATTATTGGTGTAGTTATGAATCATACGGCGCATAATGAGCGGGATGGTGACACGCGCCTGAATGATGAAAAGTTTTATCGACTATTTGGAGATGCACCAATAGGTATTGCACTTATTCGTGTGGATGGGACATGTATATTGGCAAATAAAAGCCTTAGCGAAAATGTTCAGTACAAAGAATATGAATTGAAAAATCTACCCTTTCAAATGCTAATTGACGATGAAGATCAGCATGCTTTTATGAAAATGTATCATTCAGTGATTCAACAAAAAATTGCTTCATTTCGTAATGAGTACCGATTAGTTGCAAAAGATGGAACGCGTACGTGGACAAGTATAACCATTACTTCAGTTGAAGATGATAAACAGGTGCTAAAGTATTTAATCGTGATGATTCAACCAAGTCTTCGAACAGAGCAAACGACAGTACGCAACAACCTGATTCGATCCATCAAAAATGAATTATCCGATTTGTCCTTAAAGGATAACTTGTCAGGACTATATACACGTCAATATGTGTTGCGAAAAATGAAGGAATTTATTTTGGCTTTTTATGAACGGCATATGACCTTTTCCGTTCTTCTGATTGATGTTGATCATATTCATAAGATTAATCAAAAATATGGACATGAATGTGGAGATTATGTGATCTACACCCTATCAGAAGTGTTCAAATCACTTACAAGAGAAACGGATATCTGTGCACGATGGGGAGGAGAAGAGTTTATATTGTTATTTCCTGAAATCGAGCGTGACATAGCACAAACGCTTGCGCAACGCTTGCGTAATGATGTCAAGGACACAATCATCTTGTGGGAAGGCAAGGAGATTCAGATGACAGTAAGTATTTATGTTACATCGTATACCGAAGATGATACTTTAAAATCCTTTGTCAATAAAATTGACCATATTTTGTATGATACGATTAAACAAGAACGCGATGCAGTAAAAATTATTTAAAAATATTGTTTTTTTAAAAAGAGTATGATATACTCCCCCTAACTGACAAGACAGGTGACTTTACAGGGCTCGTTGTCGAGTTCAATAAGTGATGGAGGAATCATGGAATTAATTGAAAAAATACGTACATTAAAAGAAGAAAAGAATGCGTTGATTTTAGCGCACTACTACCAAATTCCTGAGATTCAAGATGTAGCTGATTTTGTAGGTGATTCATTGGCCTTGGCAAAAATAGGTGCGTCGGATTCTCGGGATTTAATTGTTTTATGTGGGGTGCGCTTTATGGGAGAAACTGCAAAAATTCTCTCAAGAAACAAAAAGGTGCTTATACCTTCGCCAGATGCAGGTTGTCCTATGGCAGACATGGTTATAGCCAAAGATCTAGAACGCTATAAAGCGTCCAATCCAGAAAGAACCATTGTGTCTTATGTCAATACGACAGCGCAAGTGAAGACACTGACAGATATTTGTGTTACATCGTCTAATGCATTAAGCATTATAAAACAGCTTGACGAGTCAAAGTTTCTATTTTTGCCCGATCGTAATTTGGGTGCATATATTCAAGAACAACTGCCAAAAAAAGATATCGAACTATGGCCGGGATTTTGTCTGACGCATCAGCGATTACGTGGCAAGGATATAGAAGGGATGCTGGACATACATAAGCATGCAAAAGTTCTTGTGCATCCTGAGTGTAGCCAAGATGTCCTAGGGTTTGCCGATTATATTGGTTCGACAAAGGGAATTATTGATTATGCGACTCAAAGTACGCATGATACATTTATCATTGCAACAGAAGAAGGTATATTACATCCGTTAAGACGTGAAAATCCGGACAAACATTTTATATTGGCTTCAGAACGACTTCAATGTAAGAACATGAAAAAAAATACACTTCAAAGTGTTTACGAGTGTTTGAAAAAAGAACAATACGAGATTTGTCTTGATGATCAAATTATTGAACGCGCTAAAAAACCTTTAGAGCGTATGTTAGCTTTGAGTTAGAAGGTGCATATGGAGAGATTAAAAAAAGATGTCGTCATATTAGGTGCTGGATTATCAGGTTTGTACACAGCGCTGCATATCGATGAGAACAAGAGTGTTGCAGTCATATCAAAAAAAACAATGGAAAAGTCCAATTCTTTTTTAGCTCAAGGTGGAATTGCCGCAAGCTTATGCCCTACAGATTCATATCAAAGCCATTTACAGGATACATGTGTTGCCGGTGCTCATGTCAATGATATAAAGGCTACGACGCTATTAGTAAAAAATGCACCCGATGCCATACGTCAACTTATACAGCTTGGTGTTGCCTTTGATACGGATGAGCAGGGAAAACTTTTGGCTACACTTGAAGGGGGCCACTCACATCGACGTGTACTTCATGCACATGGTGATGCGACAGGAAGAAGTGTGATGGAGGCAGTGACAGCACAAACTGTGGCTAAAAAAAATATCACCATTTTTGAAGAGGCAATGGCTACCCGAATTCTTAAGCAAACCGATGGAAGTTTTTATGGTATTATTGTACGATATGATCACCGGGATATTTGTATTCAGGCACCAATTCTTGTCATCGCTACAGGCGGTATTGGAGCCCTCTATGAAAACACGACAAATCAACCGTGTCTGACGGGAGACGGAATTGCGTTGGGGTTAAATGCAGGATGTCAGCTAGAACATATGCGCTATATTCAATTTCATCCTACGGCTTTTTATTCTAGAAAATGTCAGCAACGGTTCTTAATATCAGAAGCTGTACGCGGAGAAAGTGGGATTTTACGTAATAGCAAGGGTGAAGCATTTATGTCAAAGTATGACATAAGGAAAGACTTAGCACCAAGAGATATTGTTGCAAGAAGTATTGATCAAGAGATGCAATCGGCAAAGACAAAGCATGTATGGCTTGATATTACACATAAGGATAAGGCGTTTTTGATGAGGCGGTTCCCATCAATTTACACCTTTTTAGCGGACCAAGGTATATTCATGGAAAAAGATTATATACCGGTTGCACCGGTTGCCCATTACTTTGTGGGTGGCATAAAAACGGATATACATGGACAAACCAACATCAAAGGCATCTATGCATGTGGTGAAGTGGCATCTACAGGTGTTCATGGCGCCAATCGCTTGGCTAGCAATTCGCTATTAGAATGTATTGTTTTTGCTCATCAGATTGCTTACCATATGAATACCCATACAGAACCGGCGAGAGTTGAAAAAAATATACAATACCCAAGTGAGCAAAACAAGAAAAAGCGTTATGATGGAGTGATCGATCATAAACGTATCAAAGAGAACATTCAAAGACTGATGTCAACATATGTAGGGATTATTCGAACCCAAAGCGGATTAGACAAAGCGTATAAAAAGATGTATCATTTATGGTGTGTGCTGGATAATTTGAATCCGGTCTGTCAAAACGATTATGAAGTTCGTAATATGTGCCAAGTAGGCTTGGCAATTATTGAAGATGCAATGAAGCAAAAAAGTATAGGTTGTCATTATAAACAAGACGTTGATGCGGAGGTGTTTGCATGAATATTGGAGTAAATCAAATTGAGTTACAACGACACATATTGGAATGGTTAGAAGAAGATATGCCCTTTGGAGATGCAACAACAGATGCTATTATTGATAAAACCGTTTTAGGTGCAGGAGATTTAATTGCAAAAGAAGCAGGTATATTGTGCGGTATAGACGTCTTTGCCCAAATTTATAATTGTATAGACAGTCAGGTCAAGCTAGAGGTTTCTATACATGATGGAATGGCCATTGAGACAGGTGATGTCATCGCAAGAGTGCAGGGTCCGATTGGAAGCATACTTAAAGGGGAACGTTTAGGCTTAAATATCATGCAACGCTTAAGTGGTATCGCCTCTATGGCACATCAATATTTTGAGGCCGTTAAGCCATATGATACGGTAATCGTGGATACACGTAAAACAACACCGGGGTTTCGAAGTTTGGAAAAGTATGCGGTGCGTACCGGTGGATGCATGAATCATCGCTTTAGCTTAAGTGATGCGGTGATGATTAAAGATAATCATATTGCGGCGGCGGGCTCGATTACTGAAGCGGTCAAGCGGGCAAAAGCAAGTGTTGCACATACCATGAAAATCGAAGTGGAAGTTGAGACGTTTAATGAATTACGTGAAGTGATTCATACGGGGGTAGATATTATCATGCTCGATAATATGACAACAGACCAAATCCGACGTGCTGTACGATTTGTTAAAGAGCATGCAAAAAAGATGATTGCATTAGAAGCAAGTGGCAATATGACATTAGAACGTGTAGCAGAAGTTGCAGCAACTGGAGTTGACGTAATTAGTGTGGGAGCGTTGACTCATTCCGTTCACGCCCTTGATATTAGTTTGAAATTTGAAAAACCAGTAGTCAAATCATAAAAAATGTGGGATAATGGGCATATGAAGAATATAATATTAATTGGAATGTCAGGTGCAGGAAAATCAACACTAGGAGTTTTGTTGGCCAAGGCGTTGAATTATGATTTTGTCGATACAGACTTACTGATTCAACAGCAAGAAGGTCGATTACTTCAAGAGATTATACAAGAAAAAGGAATTGACTATTTTAAAAAAATAGAAGAAGACGTTATATCTCACATTCATCTCCAGCAGACGATAATAGCTACTGGAGGCAGTGTTGTTTATGCCACAGAGGGTATGAGGCACCTTAAGAGGATTGGCAAGGTTATCTATATTGCCGTTGATTTTCAAGAAATCCAAAAACGCATACAAAACATACATACCCGAGGAATTATTATGGAAGAACATCAAAGCTTGCAGGACGTCTACAATGAACGGATAAAGTTATATGAAAACTATGCGGATGTTATTGTAAATATAAAAGAACAAACGATTGAAGAAACCGTGTCCCTGCTGGTAGAACTGTTAGAAAAGAAGGAGAACAATGATTAAACTAGGTGAGTTTCAAACATTAACGATGGTACGACGTACAGATTTTGGAATCTATTTATCAGACAATCCGACAGAAGATCCGGAAGGAATTTTGTTGCCAAATAAAGAAGTGCCGGAAGATATTGAACAGGGTGATCAACTCGATGTATTTATTTACAAAGACTCAGAAGACCGTCTGATTAGTACATGTCATACACCTAAGATAACGATGGGAGAGATAAAAAAGTTACGTGTAGTTCAATTGACAAAAATAGGTGCCTTTTTAGATTGGGGACTGTTGAAAGATTTATTTTTGCCCTTTAAAGAGCAAATTGGACGCCTCCAAGAAGGAGAATCCTATTTAGTAGGGCTATATATTGATAAGTCTGAGCGATTGTGTGCAACAATGAAGTTGTCTAAATTATTATCAGCAGAATCACCCTATAAAGAAGGTGACCGAGTTACATCCACTATTTTTAGTATGAATAGAGATTATGGACTTTTTGTAGCTGTTGAAGGCAAGTATCATGGAATGTTACCACAAAAAGAAGTGACAAAGCATTATGCCATCGGAGACCAAATCAAGGCAAAGATTGCCAAGGTCAATGGAGATGGTAAATTAGTGCTGACCTTAAAAGAGGACGGCTTTGTGCAAATGGAAGCTGATGAAAAAGTGGTCTATGAAGCGCTTTTAAATAATGGAGGATTTTTACCTTTAAATGATAAATCAGATAAGGATATTATTAATAAGGAACTCCACCTGAGTAAAAGAGCTTTTAAACGTTCTGTTGGACGGTTAATGAAATCAGGTAAAATCATTCAGACAGAGCAAGGCATCGAAATAAAAAAATAAATATAATAATTAAGATTTGACAGATAAGCACATGCATGCTATAATAATCTTCGGATTACAGGAAGTAGAGTTTTGATCCACTCTCACCTAAGGGTAATTAAGCGCTTGGGTTAATAATCGGACTTATTATGCATGTGCATATGATGAGTTATGTATTATTGTGAGTGGATAGGAAACTATCCATTTTTTATTGTAACTATATATTTTATTGATTCAGGAGGTGTCGGACAATTAGCGACTATATGATTAATGAGCAAATACGAGACAAAGAAGTGCGTCTTGTAGGAGCGGACGGGGAACAATTAGGAGTTGTATCCGTAAAGGAAGCACAAGCAATGGCCAGGGAACAAGGACTTGACTTAGTAAAGGTTGCACCGAAAGCTAAACCACCGGTGTGTAAGATTATTGATTTTGGTAAGTTTAGATACGAGCAAACGAAACGAGAAAAAGAGGCTAAGAAGAAACAAAACATTATAAGTGTAAAAGAAGTGCGTTTGTCGCCGAATATTGAGGAACACGATATTAATACTAAGATGAAGCAAGCAAACAAGTTTTTGACCAAAGGTGATAAAGTGAAAGTTTCCGTTCGATTTAGAGGTCGTGAATTAGCTCACACATCCGTTGGTAGAACGATTTTATTAGAATTTGCAAAAGACTTGGAAGAAATTGCTGAAATTGAAAAAAGACCTAAAATGGAAGGTAGAAGCATGGTTATGTTTCTTACACCTAAAAAGGCAAAATAGTTAGTAATAATTACAATTTATAAGGAGGAAACATCATGCCAAAAATGAAAACACACCGCGGCGCTGCTAAGAGATTTAAAGCGACAGGTACAGGTAAATTAAAGAGAAGTAAAGCGTACAAACGCCATATTTTAACCAAAAAAAGTCCTAAGACAAAGAGAAATCTTAGACAAGCAACTATGATGGATTCATCAAATGAAAAGGTAATTAAGAAATTATTACCATATCTATAATAATCGATTGGAGGTTTAAACATGGCAAGAATTAAAGGTGCGATGCACACAAAGAAAAGACGTAATCGTGTATTAAAGTTAGCTAAAGGATATAGAGGCGCTAAGAGCAAACAATTTAGAACAGCTAAACAAGCCGTTATGAAGTCTGGTGTATATTCATATGTAGGTCGTCGTCTTAAGAAAAGAGACTTCCGTAAATTATGGATTGCTCGTATTAACGCAGCAACACGTGCTAACGGAATGAGCTATTCAACATTTATGCATGGATTAAAATTAGCAGGAATCGAAATTAACCGTAAGATGTTAGCAGAAATGGCTGTCAATGATCAAGCGGCATTTACATCTCTTGTTGAGACAGCAAAAGGAAAAGTTAACGCATAAGTTTATATAAAATGTGTCCTAAAAAAGGCAATTCTATGGTTAAGACTATAGAATTGCTTTTTTTGAAATTAATCAGGAAATTTGAAACTTTTTCACGTGATTATACGTCTTATAGTAGAAGGCTTTGATAAATTATTAAAAGTGGATTAAAAAATCACAAAGGCATATGAAAGAAGCCTATTATATGATAATATTATCAGAGGTTTGAGCATAAAAATATATAAATGTGTAAAGAAAAGAGGTAAGTGGTGTGAGAATTTTAAAACATGGGTTTTTAAGTTTAGTCAGAAAACCGGCAAAAGTATTAATGATTTTTGCAATATTATTTGTTGTATTTAGTCTGCTGTTTACAGGTGTCATCATTCAAAACAGTATTGATGAGTCAAAAGTGTTTATACGAAAACAGCTAGGTGCAGCAGTTGAATATAAGGCGGATTATCAGAAGGCATACAGTGAAGAACTTGAAGACGAAGAATATATGAAGTTGCAGCTATCTAAAACAGTTGCAGAAGATATTGCAAAAGATCCGGTTGTTCAGCAAGTCTATTATTCCAACTCCAACTCGCTCATGAGCAAAGAATTAAAAACGGCGGAATATTGGGAGCGTGACGGTCAAAAAGAATATTATGACAATACATACATTGATGAGGACGGTAATGAAATCAAAGACAATGTATACTTCCAATTAAATGGAGGAAATGTTGCTGAACCCCTTGAATTTTCAGAAGGCGATTATTACTTGGTGGATGGAGAGTTCCCGACCCAAGATCAAGTAAAAGAAGGCTATCCTTATGTTTTAATTACGCGTGAGCTTGCAGAACGTAATAATTTTGTGACAGGTGATCTTATAGAATTATTTGATTGGGAAGAAAATACATATGACCTTGAAATCGTGGGAATATATGACGGTATTCAAGAAGGACATATGGGTAATAACCTTTTTGTGTCTTATGAATTTATCCGTGAAATGAATATGAATATGTATCCTGATGATGAAGAGATGATGGAATACGTAAACCGTATTATTTTCATGTTAGCTGACCCACTAGAAGTTGATGGTTTTGTTGAACGTAACACGAGCAAATTACCATCAGAATATAACTATCTTGATGCGGCAACAACACAATTTGACACCTTGACAAAACCTTTGGATTTAATTTCTCTCATTGCATCCTTACTTATCTGGGTTGTCTTTGGCGCCGGAATTATCATTATTATAGCTATCGTTAGTATCTTTGTCCGTGACCGTAAGTTTGAAGTGGGACTATTGCTTTCAAGCGGTGAGTCAAAGCTACGTATTGTTATGCAGTTTATTTATGAGATTTTATGTATTGGACTGGTAGCCTTTGTATTAGCTATTTTGATGAGTAATATCTCCAGTGCATTTGTCAGTGATTGGATTGTAGAAAATCAGCTGGTTGAAGAAGAAGCAGCACCGGGAAGTAGAGATGATATGTATTATGGATATTATGATACGAATGTATTTGGTGATGTGGATATGAATAATATCGCAGAAGACTTTAATGTCTCTATGAACCAAGAAGTTATTTGGAAATTGTTTGTGATTAATATTGCATTACTAATCTTTGCAAGTTTAGTTCCGCTGTCGATTATAATGATGTTTAATCCAAGACAAGTACTGCAAGACTAAGGGGGATGAAGAAGATGGCACAAGAAAAAGAAATACAATTTGAATTAAAAGATATTAGTTATAGTTATATAGATGGTGGTAAAAAACGTGTTATTCTCAATGGTTTATCCTATGCCTTTGAAAAGGGAAAGTTCTACACGATTTTAGGTCCATCAGGTTCAGGAAAGAGTACACTTCTAGCGTTGGCCAGTGCTCTTGATAAGCCGGAATCCGGTCGTATTGAATACGAAGGACAAGATATTCAAAAGATTGGATTTACAAAATATCGACGAAACTGTATGGCGATTATTTTCCAAAAATATAACTTAACGGACTACCTTAATGGTGTTGAAAATGTTGAATCCAGTTTTTATATCACGGATAAAAAATCACCACCAAATAGAAAAGAGCTTTCATATAAGATATTAAGTAGCGTAGGAATTGTTCAATCTAAAGCGGATCGTCGGGTTAACAAGCTTTCCGGTGGAGAGCAGCAAAGGGTGGCTATAGCTAGAGCCTTAGCAAAAGACGTCTCCTTGGTTTTTGGTGATGAGCCGACGGGCGCACTAGATACCGCAACATCACATGAAGTTATTGAATTATTTAAGCGACTATCAAAAGAGTATGGCAAGACGATTATTCTTGTGACTCACTCGGATGAAGTTGCTGCATCTTCAGATATTGCATTACGTTTGCATGAGGGAAAACTGGAAGAGATGAAAGGAAACGCCTAATGTCAAAAGAACCTAAAAAAAAGAGTTTTTTAGATGAATTTTCTGAGCCGAAGCCTGAAAGCTTCGGCGAAGAAGTTTTTGTCGCCAATAAAAGAAATTATAAACCGATCATTATCGGAGGTTCCATTGGTATCGTCATTGTGATTATTCTTCTCTATTTCTTAGTACTTAGAGGTGTTGAGGTTCCAGATATGAGTGAATGGAACGTCGGTCAGGTTAAAGAATGGACCGAAAAAAACAAAATCACCTTAATCGCTAAACAGGCGTTTAATCTAGAAGTGGACAATGATTATGTCGTAGAACAAAGTGTGGCTCCAGGAGAGCGGATACGAAAAGGTAAAGAGCTTGAAGTTATTTTTTCAAAGGGAGCCGATCCGGAAGAAAAAATCCAAATGATTGACCTTGATAATGCTATGTATCCAGAAATTCAACAATGGATAGAAGAAAATCACTTAACCGGAGTCACCATCAAACGGGAAAATAGTGAAACCGTTGAAGCGGATGCTGTTATTGAATATAAAATTATTGATGGATCTGAAGACGACTTTTTACGTAAAAATCGTGTTCGTATTACTATTTCACGAGGGCCTGAAGAAGTCTCAGATGTTATAAAAATCAAAGATTTCTACCGCTCTACAATGAATGAAGTGAATAAATGGGCGGAAGAAAACGATATTCTTGTATCTTTTTCAGAAGAAGAGAGTGAATATGTTGAAGCAGGGCTTGTTATTCGCCAAAGTGTTAAGGGGGGAGAAGAGATGCCAAGAAAAGACACATTAGAAGTGGTCATTTCTCTTGGTGAATCAGTAGAACTCCCTGACTTTGTTGGATTGACATCTTCAGAAGCTTCTAGTTTAGCTGGACTTAAGAATATTCAGATTTTTGTTCGAGAGGTAGACAGTACACGTGATTCTGGGCTTGTAGTATCTCAAGATTTAGAACCTGGAACATCAATACTTAGTGATGAAATTGTTACGATTAAGGTGTCAAAGGGTAATGCCAGAGTTCCAAGTTTTGTGAACCTTGACAAGCAATCTGCAGAAGTTTTAGCCCAGTCAATGGATATCACTGTCATCTTTAAAGAGGTGGAAACTGTAGACAAAACCAACGAGACTATTTTATCCCAAAGCATAAAAAAAGGTACGATGGTTGATGAAAATGATACAATTATTCTTGAGGTCGCTAAGAACTCGGGTGTTCAAGTGATCGATATGACAGAGATGTCTAAGTTTGAAGCAGAACTTTGGGCGACACAAAATGAGATTTCATTGACTTTTATTGAACGTTATAGTGACCAGTATCCATTTGATACACTTTTTGGTCAAAGTGTGGTTGAGGGCATCATACCGGCAGGAGAGCAAATGTATGTCTATCAATCCTTAGGCAAAATCACTATTGATAATTTTAAAGGGAAAAGCCGTCTGGAACTTCTTGACTGGCAGAAAAATATTAATTCTAAAGGGGGCAATGTATTAGTAACCTATGAATACGTTGTCGATACGAACGAAACCCGAGGAACCATTTTAGAGCAATCCATCAAAGAAGACTATATTGCATTAAATGCTATTGTGCATGTTGAAGTCTCAGGAACAGATAATGGTGTAATTGTACCGAAGATGAGTTCATGGGACAAAGCTGAAATAGAAGCTTGGTGTGAACGTAACGATGTTCCTGTTCGCTTTGAAGAATACTATGATGAAGATGAACCAGCAGGTGAGATTATTTCACAAAACTACCGTGAAAAGCAAATTCCAAAGGATGAGCAACTTGTAATCCGTGTCTCACTCGGACCATTAGGAATTCCGGATTTCGTTGGAAAAGGACGCCTCTCTTTATTAGAATGGGTCAATGAGGTAAACTCAAAAGGCGCAGATATCGAAGTGGACTTTAGTACAGTGAAAAATACTACAGAGCCAAAAGGAACGATACTGTATCAGTCCGAGCGTGAAGAATATATTGATCTAGATGAAGAGATTGATGTGAAAATTTCCGGTTTTGACGGAGGAACTTTTGTCCGTGACCTGACAGATTTAACGCTTGATGAAGCTATTGCATGGTGTGCAGAAAATAAAATTGGCTTTGAAATTGATAAAGTTTATCACAGTACTGCAGATAAAGATATTGTAGTCGACCAAAGCTATAGCAATGATTATCTGCCTATCGGAAAGACTCTAGTCATTGAAATATCTCAGGGGAAAGTACCTGTAGAAGATTTCACAGGAGAAAAAGTAAGCAAAATTCTAGACTGGCAAAAAGAAGTTAACCGAGAAGGGGCAAAGATTGATTTGGACTTTAATCGTTCATATGATAAAGACGATATTATTGTAGATCAATCGCCAAGTGGAGGTTATGCAGATGTTGGTGATGACATAAGAGTAACGCTTGAAGCGTTGCCAGAACCAGAACCAGAACCTGAGCCAACACCAGAACCAACACCAGGGCCTGAACCGAAAGTGACCCCAACACCTGAACCGGAAGTGACCCCAACACCTGAACCGGAGGTCACACCGGAACCAGAAACAACGCCTTAAATTAAAATATCAAGAATTACTGACAGACAATCTTAAAAAAATGTGAAAAAAGGTTGTCTGTCTTCCTTTTTTTAGCTATAATAAAGGTGTTGTGCATAAATAAAATTTTGTTCGTCAATTTATTGACGTCGAACCAACAATAAATAAAATAAGAAATAGGAGTATTGCCAATGAAAGTTTTAGTTATTAATTGTGGAAGTTCTTCACTCAAGTATCAGTTGTTAGACATGAAAGATCAATCTTTATTAGCGATCGGCCTTTGCGACCGTATCGGTTTGGATGGGTCAATGATTAAGCATGAGCCTGTAGGAAAAGATAAAGTAAAATTATCAGTTCCAATGCCAACATACAAAGATGCAGTAGAAGCAGTTATTAGTGCATTATTGTCTAAAGAGCATGGTGTAATTGAATCAATGGATGAGATTTCAGCTGTTGGACACCGTGTCGTTCATGGTGCTGAATACTTTACGAATTCTGTACTTATTACAGATGAAGTTCTAGATACGTTACGTGAATGCTCAGAACTTGCACCATTACATAACCCAGCGAACATTTTGGGAATAGAACTTTTCCAAGAGATTCTTCCAAATGTACCGATGGTAGGTGTGTTTGATACAGCATTCCATCAAACAATGCCTGAAAAAGCATATTTATACGCAATACCATATGAATACTACAAAAAACATAAAATCCGTCGTTACGGTTTCCACGGAACATCACACAAATATGTGTCACAACGTGTAGCTGAGATCTTGGACAAAGACGTTAAAGATTTAAAGACAGTTGTTTGTCACTTAGGAAATGGTGCAAGTTTATGCGCTGTTGATGGTGGAAAATCAGTGGATACGACAATGGGATTAACACCACTTGAAGGACTTATGATGGGAACACGTAGTGGAGATATTGATCCTGCTATTATTCAATTTTTAGCTAAAAAAGAAAACATGGAACTTGACGAAGTTATTAATGTTTTAAACAAAAAATCAGGTGCGCTTGGTGTATATATGGAATCAAGTGACTTTAGAGTGATCGAAGATGCTATTGAAGAAGGAGACAAACAAGCACGTCTTACAATGGATATCTTTGAATACCGTGTTGCAAAATATATTGGATCCTATGCAGTTGCTATGGGTGGATTAGATGTTGTTGCATTTGCCGGTGGTCTTGGTGAGAACTACCCATTAATGCGTACAAATATCTGTAATTACTTAAAGTTCTTAGGATGTAAGATTAATGTCGAAGACAATCAATTCCGCAGCAAAGAGCGTGTGTTCTCAACAGATGACTCAAGTGTTGTTGCAATGGTTGTTCCTACCAATGAAGAATTGATGATTGCACGCGAAACATTTGAAATCGTTAGCGAATAAAATAAGTCAGAATACAAACAGTATATAAAATATATAATACAATAAATATAAAGCAATATGCCCCGTCCTTCCAGAAGTTAGAGCTAAAAAAGCTGACTGTTGGAAGGACGGGGCATATGTTATATAAAAGGTTAAAGTGCTAAAATCTAGAAGTAGAGATCACGCTCACCATTGGCAATACGCTCAAGACGTGAAACCGTATTGGCACGCATTTTTTCACTAGGTATTTTTTCAATGTTTGCAGTGATAACTTGGTTGCCCAATGCTTTTAAATCTTCATCGCAATAATCTTCTAAGTATTCCTTGAGCGTCATCAGTGCGTTGGGGTGACATAGATTTTGGATAGCACCTGTTTTGGCAACTTGCATAAAACGATCACCTGTTCTACCGGCACGGTAACAAGCCGTACAATAACTAGGAAGATATCCTTTTTCAAGAAGGGATTTGATGATGACTTCATGTGGACGTTCATCAGCAAGTTCAAACTGATTTTCTATACGCGCTTCCTCATGATAACCGCCGACATCTGTTTTTGAACCGGCGCTAATTTGTGAGACACCAAGATTAATGACTTCTTCTCTAAAGCTGGCTTCTTCACGTGTAGATAGGATAATACCTGTATATGGAACGGCCAAACGTATTATGGCAACAAGTTTTTTGAATTCAGTATCCGTCACTGCATAAGGCATTTTATTTACGTCAACATTGTTGGCTTTTCGAATACGCGGAACACTAATGGTATGTGGACCTACACCAAAGGCTTCTTCAAGATGATCTTTATGCATCATCAAGGCTAAAACCTCAAAACGATAATCATATAGTCCAAAGAGTGCGCCGATACCTACATCATCAATACCGCCTTCCATAGCTCTGTCCATTGCAGTTAAATGATAAAGATAATTTGATTTGGCTCCATGGGGGTGATATTTTTTATAGGTATCTTCATGGTAGGTTTCTTGGAATAGTGTATAGGTTCCTATTTCAGCCTCTTTTAATCGACGGTAGTTTTCAACAGTCGTTGCAGCAATGTTGACATTGATACGACGAAGAGACGTACCATCTTGCTTGCTGTCATATAAAACTTTCATAGCGTTGACCACATAATCAACAGGACAGTTTTCATCGTCTTCACCTGCTTCAAGAACAATACGTTTATGTCCCATTTTAATAATTTCTTTTGCTTCTTGTGCAAGTTCTTGATCCGACAGTTTTTTGCGATGCAAGTTATTTGAACATTTATATCCGCAATAGAGACATCCATTTGTACAGTAGTTTGAGATATAGAGCGGAGCAAACATAACAATACGGTTTCCATAGATGCTTTGCTTGATTTTTTTTGCAGCATGATAGATTTCATCTAGATGATCTGGGTCAGTTACGCGAAGGAGCGTAGCAACTTCAGCCATATCTAAACCTTGAGATTTTAAAGCTTTTTGAATAATAGAAGTTACTTCCTCATATGTAGGGAGTGTGTGATTGCTTAAAAGTTCGTGGATCTTAGCTTCATCAATAAATTTTTTTTGTGTGTTCATAATATTCCTTTCCTATAACAATTTATTTTGATTCGTCCCAAATCATTTTGGCTTGAGTAAAAGGTTCTAAGGCACGGTCAAGAATGCCATGAACCTGTGCGATAAGAACACCATAATTTACAATCGGAACACCTTCTTCCTGTGAAGAATGTATTCGATAATTCATTGCCTTGGAATTGAGCATACATCCACCACAATGAATCACCAATTTGTAGCCGGACAAGTTGTCTTTAAAACCAACACCGGCGGTGTGTTCAAATTGAAGTTTTTTCCCTGTTGACTGTGTGAGCCAATGAGGAATTTTTACTGTTCCGATATCATCAGCCTGACGGTGATGCGTACATCCTTCTGCAATGAGAACTTTATCGCCATCTTCCAAACGATTGATCGCTGCAGCGCCTTCGATTAATGCGTTAAGATCTCCTTTGTGTCTGGCAAAAAGTATGGAAAACGATGTAAGTAATATATCATCGGGAGTTTCCTTGGAGACCTGCTCAAAAGCTTGGGAATCAGTAATGACAAGAGCAGGCTTTGTACCAAGTTGTGCTAATGTGGTGACTAATTCAGTTTCTTTTGTCACGATTGCGATAGCGCCGTGGTCTAAAATATCGCGAACAGTTTGCTGCTGGGGAAGTATAATTCTGCCTTTAGGAGCAGCAGAATCAATAGGAGTTACTAGAACAACAAAATCTCCAGGGTTAATTAAATCGCCGACCAGTTTATGCGAATGTATTTCTTGAGGACTATGTTTAATGATTAAATCCTTGATTGAATCTATGCCTTGATTTGATTGAGCAGAGGCAGTTATAAAAGGGATGTCAAATTTTTGGCTATAGTTATTACACTTTTCTTGTAATAACGTTGAAGAATTGTTGATGGCATCAACCTTATTTAAAATTCCGATACAGGCTATATTGCGTTGTTTTATGGAGTGTACAAGTTCGATATCAGATGGGTGAAGAGTTTGGTTAATATCAAACACGATTAATGCGACATCTGTTTTTTCAAGAACGTCCATTGTTTTTTTCTGACGGAGGACGCCAAGAGTACTTTCATCATTGATTCCGGCGGTATCAATAAGAACAACCGGGCCGATGGGAAGAATTTCCATAGCCTTGTATACCGGATCGGTGGTGGTGCCTTTAACCTTAGATACCAAGGCAATATCTTGTCCGGTTAGTGCATTAATGAGACTAGACTTACCGGCATTTGTCTGTCCAAAAAATGCAATATGTAATCGATTAGAACGAGGGGTAGTGTTCATAAACATCTCCTTTATCATGGATGGTTCATTACAAGATTTTTAAAAAAGGGTATAAAAAAAGCAACAATCTCATTGGTAGATTTAATCATCCAAAAAGATGGTTATATTAACAAGGTATCCAGGTTCTTAGAGGGTAAGTCTTTGAAATTGGATTTTGTTATAATTTTAACCATATTTTACATCATTTGTTAGGGACTCGTCAAGTGTATTTCGAAGGTTTCTTCATTCCTAGAGGAATAGTTACATTTTGTATAGTATATAGATAAAATACGTTCCTATATGTGGGATATTAAATCACTATTTGACACAGCTTCGGATTAGATATATTATTAGTTAATAGAAGAAACAGTTTGGAGGAATTATATGAGTGAACCAGTGTTACAAACAGCGGATCGGGCACTTCACGTTTTAGAGCTATTAGCAGAAGAAGGGATGACCGCATCAGAGATACAAAAAAAGTTAGAGTTAAATAAAAGTACGGTACATCGACTCATGATGACGCTCCTTAATCGGGGATTTGTTGAACGTAATGAAGCAACAGGGATATATCAGATTGGGCTGAAACTAGTAGAGATTAGTAGTATTCGTCTAAATCATGTAGAATTAAAGACCGAGGCAGTGCCATATTTGCATCATCTGGCCAATAAAGTGAACCAGTCAGTACAATTGGCTATTTTTGATGAAGGTGAAGCTGTGTTCATAGAAAAAGTTGAAAAGTACAAATCCTTTCATATGTATTGTCAAATAGGCAAGCGCATTCCAATTTATTGTTCTGCCGTTGGTAAGTCTTTGATGCTTGATCGTCCTGATCAAGAAATCATCAAAATACTAAAACAAACAGCTCTGGTTCCATTTACAAAACAAACAAAAACCTCAATTGAAGAAGTGATGCAAGATATATATCGTGGTCGAAAAGAAGGATATACACGAGATGAAGCGGAACATGAAGAAAATGTCTACTGTGTATCCATGCCGGTATATGATTATCGAAGTCGAATCGTTGCAGCTGTTAGTGTTACAGGTTTTTCAGATGAGGTCTTTCAAGATGAAGGAGAGTCTGTTCGCAACGCATTGGCAAATACATGCATGGAAATATCAAAGCGGTTAGGATATACGCCAAAATAGCAAAGTTGTCCCGATATATGAAACTGAGGTCCCATTATTGAGAAATGGATTGACGTTGCTTCCTAAAGATGCTATAATTACTTTGAAAATGAAACCTCGTTTCATATAATGAAACCAAAAACATGCAGTAAAAGGAGAAAGATATGATTGTAAGAGAACCTTCAAATTCAAAAGATGCAAAACACTATACAACCGACAGATTACGTGATGAGTTTTTAATCCAAGACTTATTTATTCCAAATAAAATACAACGAGTATATAGCCATATTGACCGAATCATTACGATGGGATTCTGTCCGGAAAATGAAGCACTAGAATTAGGACAAGGTCTTGAGATTATGAAATCTCTAGGAACAGAGTATTTCTTGGAACGCCGTGAACTTGGAACGATTAATGTAGGTGGACCAGGTAAAGTGTCTGTTGATGGCGAAGTATATGAATTAAATAGCCGTGATGGATTATACGTAGGAATGGGCGCAAAAGAAGTTGTGTTTACTAGTGATGACCCAAAAAATCCAGCGAAGTTCTATACGCTTAGTGCTCCTGCACATAAAACATATCCTAACAAGCACATTGACATTACTAAAGCAAAAGCAGTTCCAATGGGTGATTCAAAAGCGTCCAACAAACGTACGATTTATCAATTCATTCATCCAGATGTGTTGCCAACATGTCAGTTAACAATGGGATTAACAAAACTTGAAGAAGGTAACGTTTGGAATACAATGCCATGCCACACACATGAGCGTCGTATGGAAGTGTATTTCTACTTTGACCTTCCAGAAGATGGCGTTGTTTTCCATTACATGGGTGAACCATCAGAGACACGTCACGTTGTTCTTCGTAATGAAGAAGCAATTATCTCTCCAAGTTGGTCAATCCATTCTGGCTGCGGTACACAAGCATACACATTTATCTGGGGTATGGTTGGCGAAAACCAAACATTTAATGATATGGACCATGTTGATATTAAAAACGAGTTACGATAAAGGAGATATAGTATGAGTATAATGAATACTTTTTCATTAGAAGGAAAAATTGCTTTAGTTACAGGAGCTTCTTATGGAATTGGCTTTGCTATGGCAAAGGCATATGCACAAGCAGGTGCAACAATTGTATTTAATGATCGCAACCAAGAAGCGGTAGATAAAGGATTAGCAGCATACAAAGAAGAGAATATTAAAGCTCACGGTTATGTATGTGATGTAACGGATGAAGCGGCAGTTGAAAAAATGGTTGCTCAAATTGAAAAAGAAGTAGGGATTATTGATATTCTTGTTAATAATGCTGGAATCATTAAGCGTATTCCAATGATTGAGATGTCAGCTGAAGACTTTAGACAAGTTATTGATGTTGACCTTAACGGACCATTTATCATGGCAAAATCCGTTATTCCAAGCATGATTAAAAAAGGCGGCGGAAAGATTATTAACATCTGCTCCATGATGAGTGAATTAGGACGTGAAACTGTATCTGCATATGCAGCTGCAAAAGGTGGTCTTAAGATGTTAACAAAGAATATTGCGTCTGAGTATGGTGAGTATAACATTCAATGTAACGGTATTGGACCAGGTTATATTGCAACACCTCAAACAGCACCTTTACGTGAAGATGGACATCCATTTAACAGCTTCATTATTGCAAAGACACCAGCAGCGCGTTGGGGAACACCAGAAGACTTAATGGGACCAGCTGTTTTCTTGGCGTCCAATGCATCTGATTTTGTTAATGGACATGTACTTTATGTCGATGGTGGTATCTTAGCTTATATTGGAAAACAACCAAAATAAATAATATACATTTGGAATAAACCTACTTATTTATGTAGGTTTATTTCAATTAATTAGATGTCTGACAACAGACAACAATAAGGAGGCTTTCATATGAAAAAGGATTTTGATGTAATAACATTTGGAGAATCGATGGTTTTGTTTAGTCCGGATGAAAAAGGACCTTTACGACATATTCACCATTTTAGTAAGGCAATAGCTGGGGCAGAGTCTAATGTTGCCATTGCCCTGGCTCGATTAGGGACTAAGGTAGGATGGTTTTCAAAAGTGGGTCATGATGAGTTTGGAAGCTACTTAGAATTTATGATTAGAGGTGAAGGGGTAGATGTCTCACGTCTTAAGCGTGATGAAGCACATGCGACCGGGTTGGTATTTAAAGAGGTTTTTGAGCATGTTAATCCTAATGTGTATTATTATAGAAAGAATTCGGCAGCAAGTTACCTATCTAAAGAAGATATTGACTTTGAATACATATGCTCGGCAAAAATCCTGCATATTACAGGTATTACAGCCGCGATATCGACATCCGCACGGGAAGCTTTGTTTGCAGCCATTGATGTGGCAAAAAAAGCAGGCGTATTGATATCCTTTGACCCCAACATTCGTCTTAAGCTATGGTCGGCTCAAGAAGCCAAAGCAACGCTACTTAAGATTTGTGAACAAACAGATATATTATTCCCGGGAATTGAAGAAAGTGAGATTCTTCTTGGAACAACAGATGTTGACCAGATTTTAACTCGGTTTCATGAGATGGGGATACAACAGGTCGCCTTAAAAATGGGGAAAAAAGGATGTGTGGTTTCCGATGGTCAACATCAAGAATTTGTTCCGGGATATGTAGTTGAGCAAATAGAAGATAGTGTCGGTGCAGGTGATGGATTTGCAGCAGGATATTTAAATAGTTACTTAAAAGGCTTATCTATTCAAGAGTGTGGCGACTTTGCCAATGGTGTAGGCGCGATGGCAACCTTAGTTCGTGGTGACAGTGAGGGCTTTCCAACATATGAGCAACTCTTGGCATTTACAAATAAAATCGAGCACATTGACAGATGATTTATAAGCAGTTAAACTAAAGATAAAGCTATAAGCAAAACCTATGATTGCTAGAAGGAGTAGTATGTGAAAACATTTGGTCGATTCTGGAATTCGCTGTCCATCAAAATTAAACTATTGTCATATTTCTTTACAATTCTAGCAATTGTAAGTTTATTTAGTTTGTACTTAAATCATAATAATTATCAAATTGTTGATCAGTTCAATGCGACAATGACGAATTATTATGAAATCAGTCAACTGCTGATGATGAATCAGGAAGGGAAAAAAGCCGTTGAAAGCTATATCAATGAACGAAGTCCATCCGAACGTCAATATTATGAAGAGAATCTGATTAAAATAGAAAGAGCAATCGATACACTGGATAAAAAATATAATTCGTTGGAAAGCCAGTTTGCCATCAATGCGATTCGAAATTCGGTTTTTTCATATAATCTGAAGTGGCAATTATCGATGAACCAAAGAGAAAATGGAATTGTGCTTTATTATAGAACTTTTTATGAAGGGGAACGTATTGAACAATATACGGAAAAATATATTGAGGAACTATTATATATTAGCCTGCGCGAGGGCGATGAACTATATAATAGGTTAGCGAATGAAGCAAATGTTATGCGACGTATTTCGTTAATATTAATTGCACTTTTTTTTCTAATCTCTTTATTTATCGGAGTTTTATTTGCAAACTATCTCATCAATCCTATAAAAAAATTAGCCAAAGCATCCATTCGCATCTCTTCAGGAGACTTAGATATTGAAGCGATACATATTGATTCCCAGGATGAAGTCGGTGTCTTGGCGGATTCGTTTAATATTATGAGCCAAAGTATTAATTCTTTGGTGTCCGATTTAAAGCAAAAAGTAATTATTGAAAAGAGGCTGTATGAAGAAGAATTACACTTGTTACAAATGAAGCAGTTGCTAAAAGACTCGCAGTTTCAAGCGCTGCAGTCTCAAATTAATCCGCATTTTCTCTTTAATACGTTAAATACAATTTCTCGAACGGCAATGTTTGAAAGTGCTGAAGATACCCTTAAACTGACAGAAGCTCTAGCACAGTTGTTTCGCTATAAGCTGCGAAATGATAAATCCATGATTCCTATTAAAGAGGAATTGGATATTATTGATGAGTATGTGTATCTTCAACAAGTTCGCTTTAAAGAACGTTTAGAATACGAACGAATCGTAGAACCGTCGTGTGAAAAAATATTGGTCCCTATATTTACATTACAGCCTTTAATTGAGAATGCGATTATACACGGAATTGAACCAAAGATTAAAGGTGGAAAAATAAGGGTACGCATTTATCAACAAGAGCAGTACGATAGAGTGTATGTGGTAATTCGCATTATGGACAGTGGTATTGGAATGGATAAGGAGCGGTTAAAAGAAGTGTTGAAGTTTGATACCATGAACAATCGTAGTATTGGAGTTAATAATGTCTATCAACGCTTTAAGTTGACCTTTCAAAATAAATGCTCTTTTAAGATTTTAAGTAAGAAAAACATGGGGACATTTATTGAGATGAAGTTTGAAGTCGAAAATCAGGAGAGTGAACTATGATAAAAAAAAGAGTCGTATTTTATTCAAGTATCCTAATGCTCATTGTTTTTTTTAGTAGCTGTTCGTTTGTAAAAAAAGAAAGTGCGGTTGAGCCGGAACATATTCTGAGGATGGCAGAAGCTCATCCTGAGGGGTATCCTACAACTCGAGCAGATGAAGAATTTGCCCGTTTGGTTGAAGAGCTTTCCCAGGGACGGATTAAGATTGTTGTCTATCCAGACCAGGCGTTAGGCTCAGAGGCAGTTGTTATTGAGCAGATGCTGTTTGGCGGAGTCGATCTGGCGCGTGTAAGCTTGGCACCCATATCCGAAGAGGCAAACATATTGAATGTATTGTATCTACCTTATATCTATGAAGATAAGGAGCATATGCTTCGTGTCCTTCGAGGTGAGATCGGTGATGAAATTTTACAAGCCATTGAAAAGGATGGTTTCATTGGTTTTGGATGGTTTGAAGCCGGAGCGCGTAGCTTTTATAATACAAAAAAACCGATAAAAACCCTTGAAGATCTTCAAGGAATGAAGGTTCGGGTTCATGAAAGCCAATTAATGTCGGATATGGCGGAGGCTTTGGGTGCAAGTGGTGTCAAGATGCCATACGGTGAGGTCTATCGGGCACTTCAGCTTGGAGAGATTGACGGGGCAGAAAACAACCCACCAAGTTATCATACCTCAGAGCACTATAAGATTGCAAAATACTATTCCATTGATGAACATGTTCGTGTACCGGAACTTATTGTGGGAAGTAAAGTGTCATTAGCTAAGCTATCAAAAGAGGATTTAGGTATTATTCGTAAAGCTGCAATTCAAACCCAGATATATCAACAAAAGCTTTGGGAAGAAGGCGAACAAAGCTCATTAAAATTTCTTGAGGAACACGGAGTTCAGATTAATTATATTGAAGATAAGTCTGAATTTATCAAAGCGGTTCAACCTTTGTATGACAAGTATAAGGTACGGTATGGTGAACTTATTGAACGAATTCGTAAGGAATAGAAATTGTTGTTGACATTTGAACATAAAGATGATATTTTGAAAATCACAGCTTTAATGAAGTGTAATAGAGAAAGGGTGATATAATGAACCGCGTTGAAGTTTTAGGACGATGGAAAAAAGAAAAATCAGAAGAGCTTTATGGCATAAAAAATTGGGGTGGCGGATATTTTTCGATTTCAGATGAAGGTGAAGTTCGCATTAATATGCAAAAAGGATCTGAAAAAGGATCTGTAAGCCTTATGGAGATTGCAGCCGGAATTAAAGAGCGGGGACTGGATATGCCCGTTTTATTAAGAATAGAAAATTTACTCGATGCACAAATTACATACTTAAATGAGTCTTTTCGTCATGCCATGAATACGTTAAATTATAAAGGTGTGTATCAAGGGGTTTATCCAATTAAGGTAAATCAGCAGCAAGAAGTGGTAAGAGAAGTTGCAAAGTTTGGGCAGCGCTACCACCACGGCTTAGAGGTTGGAAGTAAACCGGAATTAATTGCGGCACTTTCAGAGCTAAAAGATAAAGATGCTTGTCTTATTTGTAATGGATACAAAGATGAAGAGTTCATTGATCTTGGACTCTATGCCAATAAAATGGGATATCGATGCTTTTTTGTCATCGAGATTCCGGGAGAACTTGACCTTATTCTTGAACGAGCAGAAGCTTTAAATATTCAACCAAACATTGGGGTACGTATCAAGTTATCCGCAAAAGCCGGTGGACATTGGACGGACTCAGGTGGAGACCAAAGTATTTTTGGACTTAATATGAACCAAGTTATTGAGATTGTTGATGAACTTAAAGCAAAGAATATGCTAAATAGTCTTAAGCTAATGCACTATCACCTAGGATCACAGATTCCTAATATCCGTGATATTCGTTCAGCAGTGCAAGAAGCTTCAAGAGTATATGCAGAGTTGGTAAAAGAAGGCGCACCGATGGGATACTTGGACTTAGGAGGCGGTTTGGCAGTCGATTATGACGGTTCAAATACGAATTTTGCTCACAGTCGAAACTATTCTGTAGAAGAATACTGTACAGATATTGTTGAGGCCGTAATGACAGTGATGGATAATGCCCAGATTGAACACCCAACGATTGTTACAGAATCCGGGCGAGCATTAGTTGCATACTATTCTGTGCTTTTATTCAATGTTCTGGATGTAGCTTCTTATCAAGAATATGATATTCCTGAGACTTTGGATGAATCCGTTCCGGAACAGATACGTAACCTTCATGAAGTGAATAAAGTTTTAAAAACAAAAAATCTTCAAGAATGTTATAATGATGCGCTATATTATCGCGATATTATTCGAGATATGTTTAACCATGGACGCTTAGGTCTTAGAGAGCGGGCGTTTGCAGAGAAGATTTTTTGGAATATTATTCAGAGAATAGCTAAAGATAAGTCGAAGTTAAAGTATATTCCACAAGAACTTGAAGATATTGATAGCGCGATTGCAGATATCTACTATTGTAATTTTTCAGTATTTCAATCCATTCCGGATAGTTGGGCAATTGACCAGCTCTTTCCGATTATGCCGATACACCGCTTATTGGAAATTCCTAAGCGTAATGCAGTCGTAGCAGATATTACCTGTGATTGTGATGGAAATATTGATAGTTTTATAGATATGCATGATGTGAAAAAAACATTGCCGCTACATGATCTAAACCCGAATGAAGACTATTATCTAGGGGTCTTTTTAGTGGGGGCATATCAAGAGACGCTCGGAGATTTACATAATTTATTCGGGGATACCAACGTGGTTAGTATTCGTCTTAATAAGGATGGTGGATATGAGTTCATCAGTGAGATTGAGGGCGATACAGTAGAAGATGTACTGACATATGTCGAATATGATGCCAAGGAGATGCGACGTAACTTTCGACAATCAGCGGAGGAAGCTGTGCGGGATGGGTTAATATCCCCTGCAGATCGACGCGATATTGTTGGAGCCTATGAAAATGGACTTCGTGGGTACACATATTATGAACGTTAATTTTTAAGTAGACAAGACAAAAATAGCATAAAATGTTATACTATAAATAATAATTTTTAGGAGGTTAGTAAAGTGGGAAAAGCTCTTATTATCGGTGCAGGTGGCGTAGCAAATGTTGTCGTTCACAAGTGCTGTCAAAATTCAGATGTATTTGAAGAAATATGTATTGCAAGTCGTACACAATCAAAGTGTATCGCAATAAAAGATTCGGTGAAAGACACAACCACCAAGATTCAAACGGCACAGGTGGATGCAGATAAAACAGAAGAAGTCGTTGCACTTATTCGCCAATTTGAACCAGATATTGTCATTAATGTGGCGCTACCGTACCAAGATTTAACGATTATGGATGCATGCCTAGAGACAGGTGTAGATTATCTGGATACAGCTAACTACGAGCCACCGGAAGTACCAAAATTTGAATATAAATGGCAATGGGCATATAGAGAAAAATTTGAAAAAGCTGGCTTAACAGCAGTTCTTGGAAGTGGATTTGATCCTGGGGTAACAGGTGTTTTTTCAGCATATGCGATGAAGCATTATTTTGATGAAATTCACTATATAGATATCGTTGATGCTAATGCAGGTGATCATGGATATCCATTTGCAACGAACTTTAATCCAGAGATTAATATTCGTGAAATCACGGCCAATGGTCGGTATTTTGAAGAAGGCGACTGGGTTGAGACCAAGCCGTTGGAAGTGAAAAAAGTCTACGATTTACCGGAGATTGGACCTAAGGACATATATTTGTTGTACCATGAGGAACTAGAATCTTTGGCACAAAACATTAAAGGGATTAAACGTATTCGTTTCTTTATGACATTCTCAGAAAAGTATATTAATCACTTAACGGTTTTACAAAACGTAGGCATGACATCCATTGAACCGGTAATGTTTGAAGGCAAAGAAATTCAACCGTTGCAGTTTTTAAAAGCGGTTCTTCCAGACCCTGCTTCATTAGGACCAAGAACAAAAGGAAAGACAAACATAGGATGTATTATTCAGGGAATAAAAGATGGTGAACCTAAGAGTTATTATGTCTATAATGTTTGTGACCATCAAGTATGCTACAAAGAAGTAGGTTCACAAGCCATTTCTTACACAACAGGTGTTCCTGCAATGATCGGAGCAAAGCTTGTTCTTGAAGGAAAATGGAAGAAGCCGGGAGTATATAATGTGGAAGAGTTTGATCCAGATCCATTTATGGAAGAATTAAATAAACAAGGTCTTCCTTGGAAAGAAGAATTCAATCCGACATTATTAGATGATTAAAGTAGGAAGATATAAAGGGTGAACTATGGATTACGGAATAAATGAAAACGATATCAAAAAAATACACAAGGTTATGACACCAGCATATGTTGTCGATGAGCGCTTACTGCGTAAAAACTTAGAAACCCTTGATTATGTACAACAGTCAACAGGATGTAAAATCCTGTTGGCTCTAAAAGGGTTTTCAATGTATTCGGTGTTTCCTTTGGTTGGAAATTACTTGGCGGGAATTACAAGTAGCTCATTATTTGAAGCGCGATTAGGTTTTGAAGAGATGGGCAAAGAAGTACACATTTATTCACCGGCATATCGTGAAGATGAGTTTGATGAAATCATGACTTATTGCGAGCATATTGTTTTTAATTCCATTGACCAATACAATCAATTTAAAGGTAAAATAGCCAGTACTGACAAACACATCGAATGTGGTCTTCGTGTGAATCCGGAGTATTCGGAAATTGAGACGACTATATATGATCCATGTGCGATTTATTCGCGTCTGGGAACAACAGCAGACCAGTTTAGTGAAGAAGATCTAGAAGGCATTGACGGCTTGCATTTTCATGCAATGTGTGAACAAAACTCAGATACTTTAGAACGTGTCATGGAAGTTGTTGAAGAAAAATTCGGAAAATATTTTTATCAAATGAAGTGGGTCAATTTTGGTGGAGGACATCATGTGACACGAGCAGATTATGATGTGGAACGATTGATTCAAATCATTCATCGTATTAAGACAAAATATGATGTGGAAGTATATCTTGAACCGGGAGAAGCGATTGCATTAAATACAGGTTTTTTGGTTACCAAAGTTCTTGATATTGTGCATAATGGGATGGATATAGCCATAACGGATGCTTCGGCAGCATGCCATATGCCAGATGTTATTGAAATGCCATACCGACCCATGATTATTGGTTCTGGTTTTCCAGATGAAAAGAAATACACCTATCGACTTGGTGGGACGACGTGTCTATCAGGAGATATTATAGGCGATTACTCTTTTGATGAGCCGCTAAAGATTGGTGATACTTTGATTTTTACAGATATGGCGCATTATACTATGGTTAAGAATAATATGTTTAATGGAGTGAATCTACCTTCTATTGCGTTGTTAAATGATCAAGACATACGTATTGTCAAAGAGTTTGGGTATGATGATTATAAACGAAGATTATAAATGAAGCCTATAAACGAAGTCTTTAGGTAATGAATGTGAAGGTGATCTTATGCGATTAACAGCAGATATAGCACAAGATAATATAGTACATTTGCCTGATAAGAGTGTGCCCGATAAAACCGTGACAGCGGGAAAGGCGACAATAGCAAACAATGAAAAATTACCTGCGAATAAAATTGTTGCGCCGCAGCAGCGTCTGGAAACATTAAAAAAACACTTTGATGAGAAAACATTAAAGCGCATGGGAGTTGTAGAATGTACAACGTGTGCGACGAGGACGTATCAAGATGAATCCGATGATTCTGGCGTTTCTTTTCAATCACCGACGCGATTAAGTCCTGAACGGGCAAGTAGCGCTGTACGCAATCATGAACAAGAACATGTTGTACGCGAACAAGCCAGTGCAGAAAAAGAAAACAAGGAAATCGTCAGCCAAAGTGTACAAATTTTCCGTTCGACATGTCCGGAATGCGGAACCAGCTATGTATCCGGAGGCGTTACTCGAACAACGACTTCAGAAAAAAAGCAGATGCAAGCAGAAGCTTATCAAGGGCCTATACAGGAAAAGACTATAGGCAACTTAGTTGACTATAGTCTTTGATTGATAAAACATATTATTGAAGATATTTGATTATATCTTTTGGTGATGCGACACGTCCTGAGAATTTAACTTCCTCATCGACCACAAGAGCCGGAGTGCTCATAACGCCATACGCCATAATTTTTTCAAAGTCTTCGACTTTTTCTACAGTTGCATCTAAATTAAGCTCTTTAAGAGCTTTTTTTGTGTTCATTTCTAATTTCTTACAATTTGGACAACCGGAACCTAAAATTTTTATAATCATATTAATCTCCTTTTGGTATGATAAAGTATTTGTTTATATAAATAGATAGCCCAGTGTATTGAATGCAAATCCAATAATGAGTATACCTATAGTAACAATAGTGGTAAAGATAACTAATAGTTTGGGTTTAACGACTTTTTTCAACATAATCAGTGAAGGAAGCGATAACGCAGTTACTGCCATCATGAAGCTTAGAGCAGTACCGATGCCAACACCTTTTGTGACAAGAGCTTCAGCGATGGGTAATGTTCCGAAAATATCTGCATACATGGGAATACCTACCAGTGTAGCTAAAAAGACAGAATACCACTTGTCTTGTCCAAGAAGGGCGCTAATAATATCTTGTGGAATCCAATTATGGATGAGCGCTCCAATTCCGACGCCTATTAGAATGTAGAGCCATACTTTTTTTATGATATCAAGGACCTGATCTTTTGCAAAACCAAGGCGCTCATTTCGTGTTAGAGATGCTTGAGACGCTTCCATAAGCTTGTTTTTAAATACAAAAGGTTCTACATATTTTTCCAGTTTTAATCGACTGATGAGACTTCCACCAATGACGGCAAGAATAAGTCCGACCAAAACATAGGCAAGAGCGATGCGCCAATTAAATATACTAGCTAAGAGTAGCACAGAGGCAAGATCAACTAAGGGAGAAGAAATTAAAAAAGAAAAAGTAACACCAATAGGAAGCCCCGCACTTGTAAAGCCGATAAATAAAGGGATAGAAGAGCAGGAACAAAAGGGCGTGATCGTTCCTAAAAGTGCAGCGAGGATATTGGCGCTTAACCCATTAAAACGCCCTAAGATTTTTCGGGTACGTTCAGGGGGAAAAAAACTTTGAATATATGAAATTGTAAAAATTAATACGGAAAGTAATATAAAGATTTTAATAACATCATAAATAAAAAAGTGAATACTACCACCAAGTTGTGTGTCGATATCTAGTCCAAGTATTTTCTCAACAAAGGATTGAACGCCACTTGAGAGCCAATCCATTTTTAAGAGCTGATTGTTAAGCCATTGAAAAACTTTCATGTTGTCTTCCTTTCATTTTGGATGAACTGCACTTTTATTGAATGTCACGTAAGGACTCGAGTGAACATTGATCAATGTATTTTTCTTTGTCGAGCAAGCGTTGACTATCTTGAAAAAGCACAGGATATTCCATGGTGTGTTTGAGCAAATAGTCTAGAGTGTGGTTTAATAAACGGTTTGTTTTTTTTAGACGATAAAAAACAAATTTTTCTTTGCGTTCGTCGGTGACAAGGTTCATATCACGTAACTTTGCAAGGACTTTTGACACCTTGGGTTGAGGTTGATCAAGAATTCCGCAAAGTTCACAGACGCATAATTCTTCTTGATAGATAAGCGTGATAACACGCATGCGTGTCTCATCAGACAATAATTTGAATATAGCAGTTAAGTCCATAGCAAACTCCTTTAAATAATCATATGCGCATATTGGAATATGAATATATTACCAAGAGTGCTTGCAACTGTCAAGTATTTTTTGTTTATCTGTTCAGTATAAGAAAATACTTGATAAAAAACTAACAAAGTTATTGAAATAGTCTTTACTTGTTGTGATATTGTGATATAATTAACAATGCAAAATAAATTGTGTAGTACACAGTGTTTAGGAGGTCATTATGATTGAAATATGTATTGGTAGTGCATGCCATTTAAAAGGATCTTATAATGTAATACAAGATATGAAACGACTGATTGCAGAACATCAATTGGAAGAAAAAGTAGAGCTTAAATCTTCTTTTTGTCTCGGTTCGTGTGGTTCAGGTGTCAGTATTCGTGTTGATGGAGAAAAAATCTATTCTATTCAAGCTGATGAAACGGAAGCTTTTTTTAACAAGTATATTGGAGGAGACTTGTTATGATGAAGTTCATTGAATTTGATAAGGAAAAATGCGATAGTTGTTATAAGTGTCTTCGTATTTGCCCGACAAAGGCGATTAGTTTTAATAAATCAGAACGCAAAATAATCGATTCATTGTGTATTAAATGTGGATTATGCCAAGCTTCATGTCCTCAAGAAGCATTAAAAATTACAAGCCAAGTGGATTATGTTCAATCCATGATTGATGCAAAAGAAACGGTCGTTGTTTCGATTGCCCCTTCTTTTGTGGGAGCATTTGGACTGAGTCAACCCGGAAAGATGGTGACAGCATTAAAAAAAGTTGGTTTTACCCATGTTGAGGAAACTGCATTTGGTGCAGAAATAATTGCAAATCATTATGACGCATGTATTGAGAAAAATACACAGAAAAATTACATCACGAGCTGTTGTCCTTCGGCGAATTATCTGATTGAGGAATACTATCCAATGCTTATTCCATATGTTATACCTGTTGTATCTCCTATGATTGCACATGGTCGAAGTATTAAAAAGCGTTATGGCGCCAATGTAAAAACTGTATTTATTGGTCCATGTTTAGCAAAGATGGCAGAGGCAGAAGAACTCCCAGATGCTATTGATGCAGTGGTTACCTTTGAAGAATTAGAGCTAGTGTTTAAATCGGAACATATTATTCTAAGTGAATGTGAAGTGGACACTTTCGATGCAGTTGGCAGTCAGCGGGGAAGGGCATTTCCTTTGGGAGGAAGTTTAAGAAATCCCAAGAATGAACGCCGTGAAGACCACGAACTTCGTTTTATTCATGTTGATGGTATTGATAATTGTAAGGAAGTCCTCAATGAACTTCGCTTAGGCAATATTGAACATTGCTGTATTGAAATGAATATTTGTGACGGAAGTTGTATCAACGGACCGGATATGCCTAAAAATTACCTGGGACGCTTTCAAAAAGAAATATATATGCGGGAATATGCAAAGCAAAAAGATGATGCATGGTTTGTAGAAAATAATACGATGCGCAACAATATTCATATAGATGAGCCATTAGATATCAAGCGAAGCTTTACGGATTTACAAAAAAATCAGCAAGAACCCAATTCGTTGATTGTTCGTGAAATTATGCGAAAGATGGGAAAATATACATCAAAAGATGAGTTAAACTGTGGAGCTTGCGGATATAAAGCGTGTTACGATAAAGCAAAAGCCGTCTATTTTGGATATTCAGATATTGAGACATGCTTGCCCTACTTAAGAGAAAAAGCAGAAAGCCTACAGAATGTTATGATAGAAAATAGCCCGAATGGTGTTCTGGTTATTGATAATAATTTAACAATAAGAGAGGTCAATCCTAGCTTCAATCAGTTGTTCAATCAGGAACAATTGCCGGTAAAGGATATGCCGATTCAATTGTTCTTAAATGATCAAGTGTTTATTGATAATATCAAGGAAAATCTGTATATAAAGAATAAAAAAATATACTTTGAAGAAACAAATCGTTATTTTATTATCAATATGGTGTGCTTAGAAGAAACGAATCAACGGATTATCTTTTTAACAGATATAACAGGCGATGAAAAGCGGAGAAAAGAGTTTCACGAGGCCAAAGAAAAGACATTATCAAAAACTCAGGAAGTTATCGACAAGCAAATGCGTGTTGCCCAAGAAATTGCGAGTCTACTCGGCGAGACAACAGCAGAGACAAAGATGAGTTTAAAAAGTCTTAATCAATTGTTTTTAGATGACGGAGGTGTATTTTAATGTCAATGACTCCCATGTTTGTGGAAGTTGGACATAATAGCTTAAATAAGAAAGATGAGGAACTATGTGGAGATAAGGTTGAAGTGTTTCAATCGGATGAACGTACGATTATCGTCCTTGCAGATGGATTAGGCAGTGGCGTCAAGGCCAATATTTTGGCAACCCTAACGTCAAAGATTGCGATTACGATGTTGATTAAAGGGGCAGATATTGAAGAAGTTATTGACACAATCGCCCATACTTTACCGGTGTGTAAAGTGCGAGAAATCGCATACTCTACATTTTCAATTATTGAGATTGATCGGCAGTTAAAATGTAAGATTTTTGAATCTGAAAATCCACCGTTCTTTTTTTTACGAAAAGGAAAGCTATTAATTCCGGAAAAACGTGAAGTGAAAATTATGGATAAAACGATTGTCCTAACAGAATTGCAACTGCAAGAAGAGGATATTATCTATTTGTGTAGCGATGGAGTAATTCATGCAGGTGTTGGACAGACATTAAACTTTGGATGGCAATGGGAACATGTTGCAAGTTACATTACAAAAAATCAAAAAATGAATGCGGAACTATTAAGTCGGCGCCTGCTAAATGCATGCAATGATTTATATGAAGGGTTACCGGGAGATGATACGACGATTGTCACTGTCAAAATTCGAAAACCCATCCAATTGCTTTTGTTTACGGGACCGCCGGTTGATCAAAAAAGAGATGCACAAATTGTTCGTCAGTTCATGAAAAGTACGGGCAAAAAAGTTGTCTGTGGAGGAACGGCAGCAAATATTGTATCACGTGAGCTTGGGGAACCAATCCATACGTGTATGGACTATTTAGATCCGACGATTCCACCGATTGCACACATAAAAGGGTTAGACTTAGTAACAGAGGGTGTACTGACAATTCAAAGAACCATTGAACTGCTTGAGCAATTTGCAGAGCGCAAGATACGCTTGTCCGATCTTGGAAAAGATGGCGCAAGCCTCTTATGTAAAATATTTATTGAAGAAGCAACACATGTTGATTTATGGTTAGGCAAGGCTATTAATGGAGCACATCAAAATCCGGATTTTCCTAAAGAGTTGAGCTTGAAAATCAATCTTGTGCAAGAACTGGTCTGTGCGCTGGAAAAAATAGGAAAAAAAGCGAAGATTCGTTATATTTCGGAGGTTAAGCATGAGAAAATATGAAAATAGAGTACAGAAGATAAAAAATGAAGTATATGCAAAAGTGAGTGAGTACGCATTTGAAGACACCTTAACGAACCATGTATTGGCAATACCTGCAGAGTTAAATCAAGGGCCTAATGCTTCTTTACGCTGTTGTGTGTATCATGAACGTGCAGTAACTGCAGAGCGGGTGCAGATGAGTATGGGAGGCGATGCGCTAAACCCAAATATTATTGAAGTACTTGAATCGGCATGTGATCAATGTATGGAACATCGATTTGTCGTCACAGAAGCGTGTCGAGGATGTTTGGCCCATCGTTGTCAAGCGGCCTGTCCAAAGCATGCCATTAGCTTTATTAATAATCGCGCGATTATTGACTATGATAAATGTATTGAATGTGGCCGTTGCCATAGTGCCTGTCCATATAATGCAATCAGCGATGTATTAAGACCGTGTATACGTGTATGTCCAACCAAGGCCATCTCTATTGATGAAAACAAAAAAGCTGTCATCGATGAAAAAAAGTGTATTCGATGTGGTGCATGTGTCTATAGCTGTCCATTTGGAGCAATGCAAGATAAGTCAGAACTGCTTGAAGTGATTGACCATCTTAAGGAACAAAAAAAACCGATCTATGCAATGATTGCACCTGCTATTGCCACCCAATTTGAAGATGTATCCCTAGGACAAGTAGTTACAGCGTTAAAAAACTTAGGGTTTAAAGATGTTGTCGAGGTAGCTCTTGGAGCAGATATGGTCGCTATCCATGAGGCAGAGGAGTTTATTGAACATATTGAACAGGACAAAGGATTTATGACGACATCATGTTGTCCAGCGTTTGTTCGTTACGTCCATCAAGAATTTCCCGAGATTGTCAACCATATTTCAACGACAATATCTCCAATGGTGGCAACGGCACGTTTGATTAAATCGATTGACCCTGAGGCAGCAGTTGTCTTTGTAGGGCCTTGCATTGCCAAGAAAGAGGAAGAACTTTTCTGGGAAGGTGAGCGTTGTGTAGACTATGTATTGACTTTTGAAGAATTAATTGGAATTGTTCGCTCCAGACATATTGATGTTACGGCACTTGAAGCTTCACCATTAAACAATGCATCCTATTATGGAAGAAACTTTGCCACTTCAGGTGGTGTTGCAAAGGCGGTTTCCCAGATTCTTAAGACCAAAGATACAGAGTTATCCTATGATGTATTGGTGTGTAATGGTATTGCTGAATGTAAAAAAGCATTGACTCAGGCAAAGCTTGGGCGTTTAGGCAATGTTCTTATTGAAGGTATGGCGTGTGAAGGTGGCTGTATCAAGGGACCGGTAACGATGCAATATGGACCGATTGATCGGAAAAAATTGGAGAATTATTGTAAAGAAGCACTGGAAGAAAAGTCCGAAGAAGCGATTGATATTTTTTCAGACCACAAGATTTCTATGATACGGGAAGGTCAGTCTTGCTAAGCGAACAAAAAAATGCTAAACTTCAATAAGATAAAGGAGCTTAGTATGAAAAATAGTTATCGTTTTTTTAATAATTCAGCATGTGAGTATTTTCCATGCCATGCAACGACCCATCCCGAAGCATTTAACTGTCTGTTTTGTTTTTGCCCATTATATCTTCTAAAGGACTGTGGAGGTAATTTTCAGATGCGTGGACAGGTCAAAGATTGTTCAGCGTGTAAACTTCCCCATCACCCAAAAGGATATGACTATATCTTGAAAAAGCTAAAAGAAACTATGGGCAAGGGAAAGGGGACAGGGGAAGCGTTATGAGAGGATTAATGATACAAGGGACAAGTTCAGATGCAGGAAAAAGTTACTTGGTAACAGCCTTATGTCGAATCTTTGCAGATAAAGGCTATCAAGTTGCACCGTTTAAAAGCCAAAATATGTCCAATAACTCCTACGTGACTATTTTTGGCGAAGAAATCGGACGGGCACAAGGTGTACAATCGGAGGCAGCGCGTCAGATACCTAACGTCCATATGAATCCTATTTTGCTTAAGCCAAGAAAAGATACCAAAAGTGAAGTGGTTCTTCATGGAAAAGTATATAAAAGCTATTCGGGGATGGATTATGGAAAAGAGTTTACCCTTAGTAAAGGAATGGACGCAGTTTGCGAAAGTCTAAATTATATTCAGGACCATTATGACATGGTTATTATCGAAGGGGCGGGGTCGCCGGCAGAAGTTAATTTAAATGATCGGGAAATTGTCAATATGCGTATTGCAGAAGCGGCAGATGTGGATGTTATCTTAGTGACTGACATTGACCGAGGGGGTTCGTTTGCTAGCTTGATAGGGACGATTGAATTGGTTTTTGAACATCGTCACCGTATCAAAGGAGTCATCTTCAACAAATTCAGAGGTGACCTTCGCCTATTGCAAGATGGACTGGACTGGTTTGAAGCCTATACCCACATCCCGGTCATTGGTGTGATTCCTTTTATGCAAGACATCCATATTGAGACAGAAGATGCGCAAAGCGATGCGCTGGTTTTTTCTCGTCAAAAGGAAGAAAAAGATTTCGATGGAAAGCAAAAAACTTTGGATATTGGCATTATTCATATGGAACGGGTGAGCAACAATACAGATGTCGAGCCGTTTATGTACGAACCGGATTGCCGTTTAAGGATTATTCGTACAGCAGATGAATTTAAAGAACCTCATGCAATTATTATTCCTGGAACCAAGTCAACGATTGATGACTTGATCTGTTTAAAGGAAAATGGACTTTTTGATAAAATTCGAGCCTATCAACAAAGGGGTGGTTTTGTCTTTGGCTTGTGTGGTGGATTTCAAGTTTTGGGAGAAAAAATTGTTGACGAGGAAGGTGTAGACCATGATCATGTGCAAACGATTGATGGATTGGGACTTCTTCCGATAGAGACCATGTTTAATGATCAAAAAAGAGTCACTCAAGTCCAGGGTAAAGTTATTGCATCTGTTTTTTCAAAAGAGAAGGTTTGTGTAGACGGCTATGAAATTCACCTTGGACAGACGCAATATAAAAAACAGGCGTGTCCATTCATTGAACTGGAGGGACAAGTCCTTGATGGGTGTATTGATTCAAGTGGACATGTCATTGGATCATATTTGCATCATATTTTTCATAATGATCACTTTCGTCAAATCTGGCTCAATCATATTCGACAACACTATGGATTTGAATTACAACCTATAGTAGATACAAGTCAGCATAAGGAAGCAGCGTATGACCTTTTGGCAAAAAGAGTTGCAGAGTCTCTTGATATGGAACGTGTCCAAAAAATCATTGACAAAGAGGATATACGGTTATGATTGCTCTTTTAATAGGATTAATCGTGGATATGATAATAGGAGATCCGGAGCATTGGACACATCCGGTGCGCTGGATTGGACGTGGCATACAAAAAACTGAAGAAATAGTATACCCCTTTCATAATAAGCGTTTTATGGGAGGGGTACTTGTCGTTGTTATTTTATCAGTGATTACTGGGGTTGTTCTTGGTATTGACAAGACGCTTGATAGGTTGGAGTGGACATGGGTAAGGTTCGGTTTTCATATATATGCTTTTTTTGCCGGAATTGCCTTTGGTTCTTTAGTGCGTATTGTAAAAAAAGTGATGATTCCTTTTGCGGCAGGTGACTTAGATAAGGCACGTTATGAGCTTGGCTTTTTTGTTAGCCGTGAGACCAAAGAGTTGACACAAGAGCAAGTGCTAAAAACAGTTATTGAAACATTGGCGGAAAATACAGTCGATGGTATTATTGCGCCTGTATTCTATGCCTTTTTGGGCGAACTTTTTTTTCAGCAAGGCATCTTGTGCATCTGGATCTATAAAGGCATTAACACCATGGATTCGATGATAGGCTATAAAAATGCACGCTATCAGGAGTTTGGTTACGTTGCAGCAAAATTAGATGATGTGGTTAACTTTATACCGGCACGTGTTGGCGCACTTTTGATTCTTGGTGCTGGAGGACTGTGTGGTTTTGATATGAAGCATGGATTTAAGATAGTACGCCGCGACCATCATAAAACGGAAAGCCCCAATGCAGGATACCCGGAAAGTGCCATGGCGGGTCTTTTAGGGGTGCAAATTGGTGGAACCTATACATACTTTGGAAAAGAAAAAGCCAAACCAACCTTAGGTGAAGCTCTAGAACCCATCCATATGAAGCATGTATATCAAACCAAAAAACTCATCTGGACAATGCAAGTATGTATGCTTATTCTTACTTGTATTGTCATTATGGAGGAGATATTATGATGCCGTTACATGGAGCAAATATTCAAGGAACCTATGCGGCTTATGATGTAGCATTACCAAAGGAAGAGATTATTGACTTTTCAACAAATACCAACTGCATTGCACTTACACCAGCATTACAAAAATATTGGAGTGAACTAACTCAGGATATTGACTGTATTTGTCAATATCCTGGAGCGGAACATGGGCAACTGATAGAGGCGATCGCACAGATGCATCAACTATCCCAAGAGCGATTATTGCTTGTTAATGGTACGAATGAAGCTATCTACCTTCTTGCGTCGCTCTTGAGCAAAAAACGTGTAGGCATTATAGAACCTACATATCCGGAATATGAATGCGCACTAAAGGCTTACAATGCTCATGTTGTTCATATCCAATATGAAGACTTTTGCAATGATGCACTAGATTATAGTCAAGTGGACGCTCTCATACTATGCAACCCAAATAATCCGACAGGTCAATACTTGTCCTATGGGGATTTAGAAGAAAAGGTTAAGCAAATGCAGGCGCATGGCGTGCTTTGCATTATGGATGAAGCCTATATGGATTTTCTGCCGTTAAAGACAGACACGATACATGCGCAGACAAAGCAATGGGCAAAAAAATATAGGCATGTACTTTTTTTACGAAGCCTCACAAAAATATTTCGTATACCAGGGATTCGTTTAGGCTATGTGATGGCTCATCCGGAATATATAAAAGCTCTGGAAAAAAGGCAACCCTCTTGGTCGGTTAATCGCTTAGCCATTGCCTTAGGGATACGTTTGATGGTAGAACAAAACTATATTCAAGAGACAAAAAACTACTATCATAAGGAGCGGGAGCGAGTTACGCAGCAACTAGCTGATCAAGGATGGAAGGTTCTTTTTTCAACAGTGAATTTTTTTGTGGTAGAGGTATCTAGAGCGGATGACTTGATTGTATGGTGCTTAAGGCATGGCGTTGTATTAAGGCATACCAAAAATCACAAAGGGCTTGATGGAAAATATATCCGTATTGGATTACAAAGACCAAAAGAAAATGATCGGTTACTTGAGGTTTTAAAAGCGTATCGACATCAAGAATAGAAAGGGAAAAAGATGAAGGATTTTGTATTTATTTCAGATTTTGATGGAACCATAACAAAAAAAGATTTTTATTGGATTTTACTGGATGAATATATTGGACAAAAAGGTATTGATTATTATTATGAATGGAAAAAAACACAAAAAATTGGAACGCAGTTTTTAAACACTGTCTTTACATGGCATACCTTTACGGAGCAAGAACGACTAGATGCATTAAATAAAGTTGAAATCGATAAAGACCTAAAGCTGGTCATTGAAGAAGTACACCAGCAAGGTGGAGATTTTGTTATATTAAGTGCAGGTTTTCGCTATTATATTGAATACGCGCTGTCGCAACAAGGTATTCAAGAAGTTGAAGTTTACACAAATGATGGAAGCTTCAAAAACAATACATTTATAATGGAACCGGATAAAACATCACCCTTTTATTCAAAACTTTATGGAATTGATAAAGAAAAAGTTGCAATCATGCATAGAGAAAAATATAAAACCATTATCTTTGCAGGAGATTCTGAACCGGACTATAAAGCGGCACTTCATGCCGACGTCATCTTTGCAAAAGATGAATTAGCTAGGCTTTTAGATGAAAATGGACATGCCTATAAACCTTATTCGTGTTTTCGAGATATTCTAAGCTACTTACAACAAAGAGCCAAATAAAAAGAATGGGAAAATAGCCTTGACAAAAAGATAAAGGGTTCTTATAATATAACATATGAATACTTGTTCATATGAACAAGTATAATAATAAAAATAAAAGGAGAGCTTATGTCAGATAAAAAGATAGATTTTGAGACGTGTCAGTGTAATGTATTTCATGAAGATATTATTCGAAGTGTTCATCAGAAGATGCCGGAAGACGAACAACTGTATGAGTTAGCAGATTTATTTAAAGTATTTGGTGATTCAACACGAATTAAGATTATATTTGCGCTATTTACTGAAGAAATGTGTGTATGTGACATTGCAGCGCTTCTTGGTATGTCTCAATCGGCGATATCACATCAGCTGCGTGTGCTTAAGCAGGCACGTTTGGTCAAGTACAGAAAAGAAGGCAAAGTTGTCTACTATGCACTTGATGATGATCACATTAAGAACATTTTTGACCAGGGACTAAATCACATTATGGAATAGCATAAGGAGGTACTTACAATGGAAAAGAACACAAAAAAAGAGTTTCGTATTACTGGGTTGGACTGTGCACACTGTGCAACCAAGATTGAACAAGGGATTCAAAATATTGACGGGGTCAGTGTTGCTTCGTTAAACTTTGCATCTCAAACATTAACACTGCATGTACAAGAGGGAAAGGATGCAGACCAAATTTATAAAGAGGCAGGAGCACTGGCAGATCGTATTGAAGCTGGTGTGGCACTAGTAGATAAAGGCGATACGACGGCTTCGTCTAAAGAAAGTCTTCTCAACATAAAAGAATTGAGTGTTTTGGGTGTAGGCGTTATTTTATTTGCCATGGCGATTATAGGCACCTTTTCACCGATGATTGAGTTTGGACTTTATTTTGCAGCCTATTTACTCATTGGTGGTGAAGTTCTCTTGCGTGCAGGGAAAAACATCCTGCGCGGACAAGTATTTGACGAGAATTTTCTAATGGCGATAGCAACGATTGGAGCTTTTGCGATTGGTGAATATCCAGAAGGTGTAGCTGTTATGCTATTTTACCAGGTCGGTGAACTATTCCAAGACCTTGCAATAAATCGCTCTAGGCGGTCCATTAAAGAATTGTTGGACATTAAGCCCGAATATGCAAACCTTCTTGAAGGCGAGCAAAGCCGACGGGTAAAACCGGATGAAGTTACTGTAGGAAGTCGAATTATAGTAAAACCAGGAGAAAAAGTACCTTTAGATGGTGTGGTGCTTGAAGGAAACTCCATGGTAGATACAATGGCGTTAACTGGAGAGTCGATGCCTAGAGATATCGAAAAAGGCGATACGATTTTATCTGGATTCATTAATCAAAATAGTGTATTAACGATAGAAGTTACCAAAGCTTATGCGGATTCAACAGTAGCCAAAATCATGGATTTGGTGGAAAACGCAAGTAGCAAAAAAGCCCAAACAGAAAATTTCATAACAACATTTGCGAAGTATTACACACCGGCAGTTGTATTTTCAGCATTAGCCTTAGCGATTATTCCGCCGATTGTGACGGGAGGCGATTTTTATGACTGGATTTATCGTGCGCTTATCTTCTTGGTCGTATCGTGCCCTTGTGCTCTAGTTATTTCTATACCTTTAGGCTTTTTTGGAGGTATCGGTGGAGCATCTAGACATGGTGTGTTGATTAAAGGGAGTAACTATCTTGAAGCGTTAAATAAAGTGGATACAGTGGTGTTTGATAAAACTGGGACGTTGACCCATGGGTTCTTTGAAGTAACACAGATGATTCCACATGCAAATACCTCCTTAAGTCAAGAAGAACTGCTTTATTATGCGGCTATTGGTGAAGTGCACTCTAATCATCCGATTGGTCTGTCGATACTAAAAGCCTATGGAAAAACCATAGACGAAAGTAGAATTGTTCATTATGAAGATTTTGCAGGCAAGGGTGCTAAGGTGGAGTATGACCAAGATGAAATTGTCGTCGGTAATGACAAGATGATGCGCCAGATGGGTGTGGAGTTTGAATCGGTGCAATCGTTGGGAACAATTGTATATGTGGCTCTTAATAATCAGTATGCAGGTTATATTGAAATAGAAGATACTATAAAAGAAGATGCAGCGTCAACGATTAAGCGATTAAAGAAAATCGGCGTACATAACATTGTCATGCTGACAGGAGACCGTAAAGAAGTCGGTCAGATGGTAGGCGCAAAACTCGGGATATCGGATGTTCGTGCAGAATTACTTCCAGGAGATAAAGTGACTCAGCTTGAAGCCATTGTGGAAGCAAAAGCACCTTCGAAACGCGTTGCCTTTGTAGGTGATGGAGTCAATGACGCACCTGTGCTTGCACGTGCAGATATTGGTGTGGCAATGGGAGGCTTGGGTTCAGATGCGGCTATTGAAGCAGCAGATATTGTCTTAATGACTGATGAACCGTCTAAGATCGTCTCGGCCATGCATATAGCAAAGCGTACACGAAGAATTGTTTGGCAGAATATAATTTTTGCATTAGGTGTAAAAGCTATCGTATTGCTTATGGGTGCGGGAGGAATTGCCACAATGTGGGAAGCTGTTTTTGCAGATGTTGGCGTTGCTTTTATTGCAGTGTTAAATGCTATGCGCGTCATGCGGATAAAAGATATTCATTAAATTTGTTCACGATATGTCTTGGGACTTTTCCCATAAGAGTTTTTAAACATTTTCGAAAAATTCAGTGGATTATTATACCCGGTCTCAAGTGCGATGTCTTTAATAGGCAGCTGAGTTGTTTCCAACAACTTGGCTGCTTTTCCAAGGCGGTAATTAATAAGATATTCTTGGGGTGAGACATTGAGTTCTTTTTTAAAAATGGTTGTTAAATACGATCGGTTGATACCGACATAGTCTGCGATGTCGCTGACTTTAATTTCTTGTTTATAATTAATCGCTATATATTGCAAAGCGTGTTCAACGTAAGTCTCGCTTGAGTAATCATAGCGATTTTTTTTATTTCTTTTTTCATTCTGTGCATCAATCAGCGTCGATATAATATCAAATAGATAACCTACACGCTTAATTTCGTTGGTAAAAGTCAATTCATTTGAATCTAGAATTTTTCGAATGAGAGGCAAGTATGAAGCAGTAGGTATTCCGGAAGCTGCAACCGGATGAGCAGCGGATAAGCCTGCGTGTTGAAGATAGTCTATCGCCATCTCTCCGTCAAAAGTTACCCACATATATTCCCAAGGATCATTCATATCCGCAGCATAGTCGATAGGAACCGATTTTGGAATTAAAAAAAGATCATCTTTTTTTAAAGCATAGGTAGTACCATTAATGGTAAGACTGCCCTTCCCGCTTAAAATGAAATGCAGATGATTTTCGTTAGGGGTTTTATGATTGTAGGTATATCCGGGAGTACAGTGCTGATGTCCGCAGTGAACAAGATATAGATCATTGGTTTGACGCTTTATGTTACGCAGACAACGAAAACCGACGCGCGAATTGTAAGTTGTGGGTTTGTCCATAAGAATCCTCCTATAGGATCAATAATTATGTTAAGTTCGCTGAAGTAGTTTTGACACTTTAATCAAGTATACGCCAAAAAGTATTGAAATGCAACATTATAACATATACATATAACATAGAGATATGGCCTGTATCTATTGGTGGATGTGCTTTAAAAAAGTGTGTTAAAAACCTATATGTGGTGTATAATATATAAAAATACACAAAAAAATAATGAATATATATACAAATATTACATTATGATATGTTTATGCAACATGAGTATATTTAACTTCGCATTTATTGTATGTATAATAGGAGCATAATCAACAAAGACTATCACAAGATAAAAGGAGGATTCATATGAAGCTAAAAAAAATGATGGCATTAATGTTAACATTAGTAATGGTATTAAGTTTGGCTGCGTGTAGCGGGGGAGACAATTCTAATGATGGAGGAACAGATTCAGGAGCATCAACCGATACAACCGATACTTCGTCAGAGAGCACCGATTCAGAAAGTTCTGATACATCAGGTTCTTCAGATGTCGAATTAACAGTGGCGATTTGGGATACCAATCAAGAACCTGGATTAACACAGATTATTAATGATTTTACAGAAAAAACAGGCATTAAGGCTCAAATACAAGTAACGCCATGGGAACAATATTTGACAATGCTTGAAGCAGGTGCAACGGGCGGATCATTACCGGATGTTTTTTGGATGCACTCAAACGAAATTGCAAGATATTCTGAGTATGAGATGCTTCTTGATTTAACTGAACGTATTAAGTCCAGTGACGTGTTAGACATGTCAAAATTCCCTCAAGAGATTATTGAAATCTATAACTGGGAAGGTACAACACAATATGCAGTACCAAAAGATATTGATACCATCGGATTGTGGTACAACAAGACCATGTTTGACGAAGCGGGTGTAGCATATCCAGATGATTCGTGGACATGGGAAGACTTTAGGGCGGCTGCTGAAAAACTTACAAAAGATGATGGAAGTCAATATGGACTTGCACTTCGTCCAAGCAATAACCAAGCAGGTTGGTACAATTTAGTTTATGGTAAAAATGGTTACATTATTTCGGATGATAAAAAATCTTCAGGCTTTGACTTGCCGGAAACTATTGAAGCGATTGACTTTTTTGCTTCTATGTCAAAAGACGGATTAATGCCACCTTATGAAGTGCTTGCAGAAAATGAAGAACATGCACTTTTTGAAGCAGGAAAAGTGGCGATGATTATGCAAGGTTCTTGGATGCTTGCAGAATTATGTAATAATGAATATGTTATAGAAAATGCTGACATTGCAGTTCTTCCAAAAGATGCAGAGACTGGACGACGACCTTCCATTTACAATGGTCTTGGATGGGCGGCAGCAGAAAATACAGAATATCCTGAAGAAGCATGGGCGTTGATTGAATACATGGGCTCAGAGGAAGCGCAGCAAAAACAATCAGACCTTGGTATTGTTATTTCAGCGTATGAAGGAACAATGGATAACTGGACAGGAGCATATCCAACATTTAACCTTCAAGCGTATCTGGATATGATGGATGATCTAGTGATTCGTCCATATTCAAAAACAACGGTTCGTTGGGAAAATATGGCCAATGACAAAATGATTATGGCATGGACCGGAGATAAGACAGCTGAAGAAGTTTGCCAAGAAATAGCGACAGAGATGAATGCATTATTAGCAGAAGAATAAAAATGGGGATATAGGCGCCAAAACACATCCGTTTTGGCGCTTATATACATCTGACGAGGAAGTAAGGAGATGATGACGTGTCAACAAGAACAAAAGTAAGAGGAACAAATCGTGCCCGCAGTGAGTTCATTTGGGGGTGGATGTTTATACTTCCGACGATGATTGGATTATTTATATTAAATATTATCCCTATTTTTCAGACAATATATCAAAGTTTTTTTAAAGCAGGAGCATTTGGAAAAGGGAATGTATTTGTTGGGCTGGACAATTATCGACGTATGTTTGCCGATGCCAGTGTTTGGCAAGCGCTGATTAATACATTTAAATATGCTGTTGTTGAAGTACCTTTTTCTATTGCAATCGCTTTGGTACTAGCGGTTTTACTTAATCGTCATATGCGCGGGCGATCACTTTATCGAACGATATATTTCTTGCCGATGGTGGCTGCACCGGCAGCCGTAGCCATGGTTTGGCGCTGGTTATATAATTCTGAATTCGGTTTATTGAATCATTTGTTAAATACCTTGGGATTTGATTCAGTAAATTGGATATCGAATCCAAATACGACATTTATATGGATTGCAGTTGTGGGTATTTGGTCAGTTATTGGATATAATATGGTCTTATTTCTTGCAGGACTACAAGAAATTCCGCAAGACTATTATGAAGCGGCGATGATTGATGGAGCAAGTGCGGTCAAACAATTTTTTCATATTACCATTCCGCTTATATCACCGATGATGTTTTTTGTATCCGTAACACGAATTATCGCGGCAATGCAAGTGTTTGATGTAATCTATATGATGATGGATCGCAACAATCCGGCATTTTTTAAGACACAGTCGCTGGTATATCTATTCTATCGATACTCTTTTGTTGAATCAGATAGAGGATATGGATCAGCCATTGTAATGCTGCTACTCCTGGTGATTATGGTCATTACGGTGATTCAAATACGCATGCAAAAAAAATGGGTAAACTACAATTAGGAAGGAGATTATTATGCAAAACAGAAAAATACTCAATTCGATTATCTTACATACGGTCTTAATTATTGGCTCAATTGTTATGCTTGTCCCTTTCCTATGGATGGTGTTAACTGCATTTAAGACAATATCAGAGTCAACGCAGATGAACCCATTTGTGATTTTTCCAACGCAATGGCGTACAGACGCATTCGAATCAGTAATGACAAAGATGAATTTTGGGCGCTTATACTGGAATACTTTTGTACTTATGCTGGGACGTGTGTTTTTTGCGGTCATTACAGCAACGTTGGGAGGCTATGCCTTTGGACGTCTTCGGTTTAAGGGGCGTGACCTGATGTTTAGCCTAGTGATTTTTCAAATGATGGTACCGGTGCAGATTTTTATTATTCCTCAATACGTGATTGTTAGCAAGTTAGGTATGCTTAACACAAGTTTTGCACTGATATTTCCGGGACTTGTTACAGCCTTTGGTACATTCTTATTGCGACAATCCTATATGAGTTTGCCAAAAGACTTGGAGGAAGCGGCGCGACTTGACGGATGTAATATCGGGCAAACCTTTTTATATGTGATGGCACCGTTGACGCGTTCGGCAATGGTTGCTTTGGGAATATTTACAGCGCTCTTTGCCTTTAAAGACTTGATGTGGCCATTAGTTGTCAATACAGAACAAAGTACGATTCCGCTATCGGCAGCTTTAGCAAAAATACAAGGTCAATTTGCGGCGAATTATCCTGAACTTATGGCTGCATCTTTACTTGCAGTTATTCCGATGATTATCATCTATCTTTTCTTTCAAAAACAGTTTATTCAAGGTATTGCTACCAGTGGTGGTAAGTTGTAGGAAAAGGCATATACATACAAAACGAATACATAAGGAGAAAAATATGGCAATTATTTTTCATGAACAATCAAGAGAGTTTCACCTCTATAATAATGCGTTAAGTTATATTATTGAAATTATGGATAATGGTCAGTTGGGAAATCTGTATTTTGGTAAAAAGATACATGACCGTGCCTGTTTTAATCATCTACATGAAGAACAAAAAAGAAGTATGGGTGCAAGTCATATGGAGTCATCTCCGCTACTTTTTTTAGAGTATACAAAGCAAGAATATCCTTCTTATGGCACAGGAGACTTTCGTTACCCGGCTTTTGAGATCAAGCAAGAAAATGGAAGCCGAATTAGTCATTTTACATATGTATCCCATAACATTTTTAATGGCAAGAAAAAAATAGAACCCCTCCCGGCAGTCTACGTTGAAGAGGAAGACGAAGCACAAACATTAGAAATCGAACTATGGGATGAAGTGATGCAGACGCGTTTGATTTTGTCCTATACCTTATTTATGAACTATCCGGTGCTAACACGCCACGCAAAGTTCGTTCATGAAGGTAAGGCGTCAATCTGCCTGACAAGTGCGTTGAGTGCGAGTGTGGATCTTGTGGATATGAACTATGAAATGTTGCATTTATCTGGAGCGTGGTCGAGAGAGCGCTACGTGAAGAAAAGAATGCTAGAACATGGAGTTCAAGCGGTACATAGCATGCGTGGTGCCAGTAGTCTAGAGCATAATCCGTTTTTGGCATTAAAACGACCGGAGGCTACAGAATTTGATGGAGAAGTGCTTGGGTTTAGTTTGGTTTATAGTGGAAGCTTCTTGGCGCAAGTGGAAGTGTCCACCCATGATATGACACGGGTATCAATGGGGATTCACCCAAACAATTTTGAGTGGAGCTTAAGTTGTGGCGAGGCTTTTCAAACGCCGGAGGTTGTTATGGTCTATTCGGACCAAGGTCTAAACAAAATGAGTCAGACCTATCATGAACTCTATCGGACACGCTTAGCACGCGGGCATTGGAGAGATAAAGAACGTCCGGTACTTCTAAATAACTGGGAAGCAACCTACATGGACTTTACGGAGGATAAAATCTTAGATATAGCAAAAAAAGCCAAAGAAGTCGGTGTAGAGTTATTTGTTCTAGATGATGGTTGGTTTGGAACGCGGGATGACGACATGCAAGGCTTAGGCGATTGGTATGTCAATACAGATAAGTTGCCTAATGGTATTCGGGGGCTATCGGAAAAAGTGGAAGACTTAGGTATGAAGTTTGGTCTATGGATTGAGCCGGAGATGGTTAACAAAAATAGTGGGTTGTATCGTGCCCATCCGGAGTGGTTGATTTCAACACCTGATCGCTTAGACAGCTTTAGCCGTACACAACATGTGCTGGATTACTCCCGAAAAGAAGTGGTGGATTATATTCATGAGATGATATCAAAGATTATCCGTGAATCAAAGATCTCATATATAAAGTGGGATATGAACCGATATATAACAGAATGCTATTCTCATGGAGCATCACCAATGGAACAGGGAAAAGTCATGCATCGTTATATTTTAGGTGTCTATGATTTGTATACACGTTTAATTCAGGAGTTTCCGCAGATTTTATTTGAGTCTTGTTCAAGTGGTGGAGGACGATTTGACCCGGGGATGCTATATTTTGCACCTCAGACATGGACAAGTGATGATACGGATGCTATAGAACGATTAAAGATTCAATATGGGACGAGTGTTGTCTATCCGTTATCAAGTATAGGGGCGCACATATCTGCAGTACCCAATCATCAAATTAAACGGATGACACCGCTTAAAACCCGTGGTAAAGTTGCATTTTTGGGGGCGTTTGGATATGAGATGGACTTAAATACGCTATCGGATGATGAGCTAATGATTGTACGTGAACAAATCGCTTACTATAAGGAAAATAGAGCGTTAATTCATCAAGGCGTATTTTATCGGCTAAAAAGTCCTTTTGAAGGGCATGATACGGCATGGATGGTTGTGGCAAAAGATCAAAGTGAAGCTATTGCAGCTTATTATCAAAGTCTAAACCGGGTCAATGCTAGCTGGCTTCGCTTTAAACTTAAAGGGCTTCATCCCGATAAAAAATATCAGGTGACCAACCCATATATGTCCCATGAAGCATACGGAGATGAACTTATGGAGATAGGCCTTGTTCTTCGACGTAAATGGTTGAATCTAGAAGGTGGAGATTTTGCTTCGCTCATCTTTAACCTAAAAGAATGTTAAGATAAGCGTTGATTTTAAAGTAAAAGAGGCATTGCGCCAGCACATGATATGCTGGTGCAATGCCTCTTAAGCTTTTTTATTTATTGGGTTTATTTGCGTTATTGCCTTTATTATTTTTTTCGGGTTTTCTGGTTTTCTCCGGTTTGGCAGATTTTTCCGGTTTTTCCGGTTTGACTTTAGCGTTACTGGATGGGTTAGCTTTTAATTCTTCTTGAGCTTTCTTTTTGTTTTCAATACGCTCTTTTTGAATTTCGCGAATTGTTTTTTGAGCCCACTCATCAAGATCAATGGAATCATCTAAATCCGTTGCTTTTAATCGAGTAAGCAAATTTGCTTTTCCAGGGGAGATGGAATACTTCGTTGCCATTTCAAAACGTTCTTTGATAAAATCCGGCAATGGATTCTCGATAGAGATGGCTCCATCCGTTGTCTGTGAAGTATCGCCGTCAATCTCTACTCCTTCAATAACATCGGGAGTTTCGCCGGAACTTGTGGTGCTGTCTTCATTTGCAAAAAGAGTGAAGCTAAAAGCGATTAAAAAAACAGTAACCGTCATTCCAAGTTTTGCTAATACATTTTTTGTGTTCATCATAAATCCTCCTAAAAAAATATGTGTATAGTAGCGCGAATACTTTCTATCCGAAATAATGCGCAAAAAGAGAATACGATGAAGCATCTCTTCGGCAACTGGCTACCTTTCCATATAGGTTAAGGCCCTTAAGTTTTGCGTCCTTATTTTTCAATAAGTTTGCCTTTATCGGATAAAATAAGTATAAAGAAAAATGCATAAAAAATCAAGAGTTATATTGACAGGTGGTTAAAGTCATGCTAGGATAATGAAAGCTAAATATAGAAGTATATGGATTGTTACTTATTTTTAAGGCAAAACCAAAAACCAAGAGATAGCAAGGAGTCTCTAGTTTTTGGTTTTTTTTGTGAGTATGGAAAGGTGGTTGTTATGAAAACAATTTATGGGAAAGGTGTAGTTGATGGGATTACAAAAGGTAAGATCATGTACTACCAACCAGCAACAAATGAAGTGCCAACCCAGCTATGTAAAGAACACCAGCATGAATGGGAAAAATTCATTCAAGGACGTGCATTGGCCCAAGAAGAACTTGGTGCCTTGAAGCAAGCGATGGATGAAGAGACATCTAAAGAAGAAGTGGATATTCTAGAAGCGCATATGATGATGATGGATGATGTGACGTTTGAAGAAATGGTTAAGGAAAACATATGGACCCATTCAATGAATGCAGCCTATGCAGTGTCGAGTGCGTCTAAAGAGCTGGTAGAGATTTTTAATCATATGGAGAACGCATATATGCGTGAACGTGCTCTTGACTTAAAAGATGTGACAAGGCGTATAATAAATGCTATATTACATCCTCAATCAAATCTTAAGCGTGGTTTTAATCCAGAAGGAGAGATGATAATCCTGGCAGCGAAAGACTTGTTGCCAAGTGAAACGATTCAGATGGATAAAACAAAAATTTTGGCGTTGCTTACAGAAGAGGGGACTCCAAACTCTCATACGGTTATTATTGCGCGCTCCCTCAATATTCCTGCAATTATTTCGGTAGGAGAACAGCTAAATAGTTCCCTTGACGGAAAAGAGGCTATTGTAGATGGCGATCAAGGTAGAATTCATATTGAACCTGATGCCAAAACAATATCAAGCTTCCAAAAGCGTCAGAATATGATAGAAAAGCAAAGAGAAGAAGATGATGAACTGATTGGTTTGGATAATGTTACAAAGGATGGCAAGCGTATAAATGTATATGCAAATATTGGAAGTCCGGAGGAAGTTGAAGCGGTATGTCGATATGATGCAGGGGGGATCGGACTTTTTCGAAGTGAGTTTTTGTTTTTAGAAAAGACAGATTATCCAACAGAAGAAGAACAATTTCAAGCCTATAAAAAAGTGGCGGTTGCGATGAAGGATAAGCCGGTTATCGTAAGAACAATAGATATAGGTGCGGATAAACAAGCGAGTTACTTTAAGATTCCGCAAGAAGAAAACCCGGCAATGGGCTATCGGGCGATACGGATTTGCTTGGAAGAACCGAAAATTTTTAAAGTTCAGCTTAGAGCCCTATACCGTGCATCGGCGTTTGGACGCATTGCCATTATGTTTCCAATGATTACATCGGTTGAAGAAGTGTTAGAGATTAAACGAATTATTCGTGAAGTTAAGCAAGAGTTGACCCAAAAGGGGGTGGCGTATTCGGATAATGTTGAGCTAGGCATTATGATTGAGACACCTGCTGCGGTTATGATGAGTGATGCATTGGCAGAAATTGTGGATTTTTTTAGTATTGGGACGAATGATTTAACCCAGTATACGCTAGCGGTTGATCGGCAAAATCCACGCATAGAACGGTTTTATAATCCCCACCATCCAGCGGTTTTGCGTATGATTGAGTTTGTTGTTGAAAATGCACATAAAAAAGGGAAATGGGCAGGGGTTTGTGGTGAACTTGGTGGTGACCTAGAATTGCTTGAATTTTTCTTAAAAATAGGCTTAGATGAAGTGTCTATAGCGCCTGCGAAGGTTTTAAAAATGAGAAAAGCGATACGATCGATAGAATTTGAGTAGGCAATAAGCACAATCATAAAAAAAAAAGATATTGACTTTTAGATAAAGTGCTGGTATAGTGAATATAGTAAAAAGAATATTTTGGATTGTTACTGGTCGTGCAGGCATCACCAAATTTTGTTGAATTAAATAATGATTCAGCTTAGTTTGGTGTTTTTTAATGTGGGGTTTAATGGAGAGGTGTTATGAGAGTTATAAAAGCAATTAATAATAATGTGGTGAGCGCAAAAGACGACACTGGACGTGAATTTGTTGTTATGGGACGTGGAATCGGATTCAAAGTAAAAGAAAATATGGAGATTGATCAAGATCGTATTGAGAAAGTTTTTTATATGGACAACCAAAATACAATTGATCATTTTAAAGAACTGCTTTCGAACATTCCTATGCAACATTTTAAAGTTAGTAATGACATTATTACCTACGCTAAACAGATTCTCAACAAAAAACTCAACCAAAACATTTATATCACACTTACCGATCACATCAACTTTGCAGTAGAACGCTATAATCAAGGCATGATGTTCCAAAACCCTTTGTTATGGGAAGTGCAAAGTATCTATAAGAACGAGTTCCAAATTGGAGAGTACGCAATACGTCATATTAGTGACCAATTGGGGATCTTTTTCCCGGAAGATGAAGCAGCATCTATTGCGTTACATATTGTTAATGCAGAGTATAATACTGTGATGGCAGATGCTATGAATATGACAAAAATGGTACCTGTTATTGTGGATATCGTGAAGGAGTATTATCAAACAGATATTGCTGAAGATAGCTTACATTATGAACGGTTTGTTACCCATCTGAAGTTTTTAGCACAACGGATTATTAATAGAGAGCTGTTAGACAGCCAAGAAGCAGAATTACACAATGTAGTTACAAACTTATATCCAAAAGAATATGCGTGTGCACAAGAGATTGCCAAATACATTGAAAATATATATACATATAAAATCACGGAAGAGGAGTTAGTATATCTTACAGTTCATATACGTCGTGTTATCACGGTCGATTAAATTTAAAGGAGAAAATGATGATTTCAAAATTAAAAAGTTTATTTAGCAAGGACGATAAAGAATTGATTTATGCACCGATACCAGGAGATGTTATTCCGGTAACAAAAGTTAGCGACCCAACATTTGGCCAAGAGCTTGTAGGAAAAGGTGTGGCGATTATTCCCCGTGAAGGAAAAGTATATGCACCGGTCAATGGAAATGTTTCGACAATATTTCCGACGCTCCATGCTATTGCAATGGTGAGTGAAAATGGAGCAGAGATTCTTATGCATATCGGTCTAGAAACAGTTAAGCTCAAAGGGGAATTTTTTACAGCCCATGTTGAAAGTGGCGCCGATGTAAAAAAAGGTGATTTGCTTCTTGAGTTTGATGTAGAAGCGATTAAGAATGCGGGTTATGATATTGTCTCACCAGTGGTGGTGTGCAATGTTGATAACTATGCGGTGATTGACTCCAAAGTTGATCAAAATGCAGGAAATAAGGATGTTATTATTGCGTTGACAAAAAACGCTCAATAATATGGTGTGAACATCAGCCAAAATAAGTATCTGCGTGTGGTTGCATGAAGGCAGCAGCGCTACAAGAAAGGGGTAAATTGTATTATGATGAAGTATTTGCAAAAACTAGGAAAATCTTTGATGTTACCTGTTGCAGTATTGCCGGTAGCCGGGATCCTTATGGGGATTGGTTATTGGATTGACCCAACAGGTTGGGGAGCAAACAGTGTTTTAGCCGGATTCTTAATCAAAGCAGGTGGATCAGTCATAGATAATATGGCGATTTTGTTTGCGATTGGGGTTGCGGTAGGTATGTCGGATGACAATGATGGAACATCGGCATTGGCAGGTCTTGTGTCATGGTTGATGATTACAACATTATTATCAAGTGGTGCTGTTGAGATATTTACAGGGGAAGCAGCAGATCCGGCATTTGGAAAAATTAACAACCAGTTTATAGGAATTTTATCTGGTATTATTGGTGCAACATGTTATAATAAATTCAAGAATACAAAATTACCAAGTGCATTGGCATTCTTTAGTGGAAAACGAAGTGTTGCCATTGTCACTGCAGGGGTAACAATTGTTGTTTCAGGTATTTTATTTGTAGTTTGGCCGTTTTTATATGGTGGTCTTGTAAGTTTTGGTACAGCGATTTTAGGAACCGGAGCTGTTGGGGCTGGAATCTATGCTTTCTTAAATCGTCTATTGATTCCACTTGGCTTACACCATGCTTTAAACTCAGTATTCTGGTTTGATGTAGCTGGAATTAACGACTTGACAAACTTCTGGTCAGCAGAAGGTAATGGCGTATTGGGAACAACAGGTATGTATATGTCTGGTTTCTTCCCGGTAATGATGTTTGGATTGCCAGCGGCAGCCTTAGCAATGTATCATACAGCAAAAGATAGCAAGCGTAAAATCGCAGGTGGTCTTTTGGGTGCGGCAGCATTATGTTCATTCTTTACAGGTGTAACTGAGCCATTAGAATTTGCGTTTATGTTCTTAGCACCAGTACTTTATGTAGTACATGCTTTATTAGCCGGTGTTTCTTCATTTATCGTTGCATTATTGCCTGCACGTGCAGGATTTAACTTTAGCGCAGGTCTTATTGACTACGTCTTAAGTTTTAAAGCACCAATGGCACTTAATCCGTTATTATTACTTCCAGTAGGAGCAGGTTTCTTTGCATTATACTATGTTATCTTTAAAGCTGTTATCTTGAAGTTTGACTTAAAAACTCCAGGTAGAGAAGATGACACAGAAGATGAAGTCAATGTACAACTTAAAAACAATGACTATACAGCTGTTGCAGCTGCAATATTAGAAGGGGTAGGCGGTAAAGAAAACGTCGTTAGCGCAGATAACTGTATTACACGACTTCGTCTTGAAGTTAAAGACTATACAGTTGTCAATGATAAGAAAATCAAAGCTGCAGGCGTGGCAGGGGTTATTCGCCCAAGTAAAACAAGTGTACAAGTTATCGTTGGAACACAAGTACAGTTTGTAGCAGATGAATTTAAAAAAATGTTAAAATAGGAGATTGTTAGGAGATTGTATGGAATATAAAGTTTGCAAGATTGAGACATTACAAGAGATTGAAAAGGCACAGCGACTTGAAATTAATAATTTTAACTGGAATTGTGTATACAAACCGGTAGCATACGGGTACATGGCATACCTTGAAGGTGTCGGACTTGTTGTTCGGTTTGTGGTGGAAGAAGAAAATCCCCAGAGAACATACACGAAACCTCAGGATCCGGTATACCGTGATAGTGCGGTAGAGGTTTTTGTTTCCTTTCAAGAGACGCAACCTGATCAAGAATCCTTGTATATGAATTTTGAAATTAATTCAAATGGAGCCATGCTTGCAAACTATGGTTATGGACGCCATGACAGGAACGTACTTTCGCAAACAATGTATGATAAATGTAATGTGCGTGCAGAAGTTCTTAAAGACCATTGGACGGTAGACTTAGTCATTCCGATGTCTTTAATTCAAGAATTGACAGGAATAGAAAGTTTAAAAACAGGGGAGTGTTTTTACTGCAACTTTTATAAAATTGCAGAAAGCAAAGAAATCGAGCATTATGCAAGTTATAATCCGATCGTAAGCGAAAATCCAAACTTTCATCTTCCGCAATTTTTTGCAAAAGCTATTGTACAATAGATGACATGTAAAAGCCGTTGTGCTCAACGTAGAGCACAACGGCTTTTTTATGTCATGATAGCTACATAACATTTATAATGTTTTTTGCATTTATACCCCGTTCATGATTCCGAACAATAAAAAAGAACATCTTATACTTAAGATATTCTCTATGCCTTGATACGACAATAATGCAGTTGGGGGGACTCGAACCCCCACGGGCCTAAGCCCACAAGATCCTTAGTCTTGCGCGTATACCAATTCCGCCACAACTGCATAATAAATTGTGTATATCACGTGACGCAAGAACAATAATAGCATACCTATATAGAGAATGTCAATAAAAAAAATGAAAAAGGTACCTAAAAAACCGTGGTTATACGAATTCTATAGTGAAAAAGTCAAAGTGTATTGCTTTTGGAAGGATTATGGTATAATAGAATTAATACGATAATCATAGTAGTCTGCCGAAAGTGGTGAACATATGACTGAGAGAGAGCGTAATCAAACAATACAGGAGAATTTTCCATTTATTGTTAAAACCGTGTCAACAATTACTAAAAAATATGTAGAAGTTGGTAATAGTGATGAGCTCAATATTGCCTTGGAAGCATTTAATGATTGTCTTGATCATTATGATGCGGATAAGGGCAAGTTTTATAGTTATGCAAAAACGGTGATTCATAATAAGATAGTAGACTACTATCGCCATATATCCAATCATCAAGAAACGCAAATCACAGAAACAGATATCGTCTCAGATAATATTGAAGAATTAATTATTATGCGTGATGAACTTTTAGTATATAAAGAACATCTCCATGTATTTGGGCTAAACTATGAAGTGCTTATCAGTGAGCATCCAAAACATGATGAGACACGTAGACATATTATCGAATTGGCTAAAAAGCTACAGTCGAATTCGGATATTATGCATGCCTTAATCGAGAAAAAAAGACTTCCTGTAACCTTAATTAGCCGCGAATATGATCAATCCCTTAAATTTGTAAAAAGCCATAAAAAAACGATTTCAGCAATTTTAATAGCGTATCATTATGAAATACAATGTGTCATTGATTTTTTAGGTCAATGAGAGGTGATTATATGAAAAAAGCAGTTGTACTTGAGGTAAAAAGAAAATATGCGTTAGCAATGACAGAGGATAAAAAAATTGTCCGGTTAATAAGAAAGTCCAATATGGTGGAAAATCAGATGATTTATTATTTTACTGAGGACTTTTACGTTGGCGGGAGGCAAAAGCCACGGGAGAAAAAATACTTTTTTCGATTAGCAATCGCTTCTTTTGTGATGCTATTTTTTTGGATAGTTTCCATGGAGAGGTTAAGTGGACCGATGTATCAGCCCTATGCAATACTTACCTTTGATGTGAATCCAAGTCTTGAACTCTACATAAATAGTAAACAACAAATAGATTATATCGAACCGTTGAATGAAGAAGGGCAAAAAATCGTAGAAGGATATAATGAAAAGAGCCGGTCGTTAAGTGAAGTGCTTGAATACTTGACTACATCCTCAGTAAAACTTGGGTATCTCGTTGATCAAGGAACGGTTCTTGTCTCCTATGGTTTATTGGGTGAGGCTGAAGACACCTATACTGATAAGATAGATACAACAATCGATAGTTATAGAAAACGTTATGAAGAAAAGTATACATTTGCATATGTAGATGCATCCAGAGAAGAGATTAATCAAGCCAAAGAGCAAAAAATATCCGTAGGTAAATATGTATTGATGAAGCAGGCGCAACAGGCGACAGATTATGAGCAAGACCATGTTCAAGACATGGAAATCTCAGATTTAGTTGATACATTAAAAAAAGAGCAGAAAAACAATCAACAAAAAGAGCATCCGATTCGTATATATCCGGCAACAGAAATAGAAAGTATAGAAGAATCTCTAGATCAGCCGGAGCACCCGAACAAACCGGACCAGTCCGAGCACCCGGATAAACCGGAGCAGCAGGATAACCCGAACCAGCCGGAACAGCCCGAGCAACCGAACAAACCGGAGCAGCCTGAGCACCCCGATAAACCGGAGCAGCAGGATAACCCGGACCAGCCGGATAAGCCCGAGCAACCGGACAAACCGGATCAGTCCGAGCAACCGAACAAACCGGATAAGCCCGAGCAACCGGACAAACCGGAGCAGCCTGAGCAACCGAACAAACCGGAACAGCCCGAGCAACCAGAAAAACCGGAGCAGCCTGAGCACCCGGATAAACCGGAGCAACCGGATAAACCGGAACATCCCGAGCAACCGGACAAACCGGATAAACCCGAGCAACCGGACAAACCGGAACAGCCCGAACAACCGGATAAACCGGAACAACCGGATAAACCGGAACAACCGGATAAACCGGAACAACCCAATAAACCGGACAAACCCGAGCAATCGAATAATATGGAGCAATCAAACAAACCGGATTCAACGGATGTAGCGCCCAATGCAATAGATGAAAAGAAAAAAGAAAAATCAGAGGCTTCTAGTCAGCTGGAAAAAGATAAGAAAAAAGAATAAAATCAAGAAAACAGAAAAAAGTTTATACTTTTTTCTGTTTTTTTTATAAAAAGGTACCCAAAATAATCTATACCCTCGAATTATATAGTAAAAGAAGGTGATAAGATGGTTGAACGCGTAAAACGTCTAGGAGAGATTCTGGTTGATAGTGAAATAATAACAGATGAACAATTATTAGAGGCATTACGTTTGCAGGGGGAACGCAAAGAGGTATTAGGTAAGATACTCATTGATGAAGGGTATGTAACCGAAAAGCAGATTATCGAAGTGCTGGAAGTTCAATATCAAATTCCTCGTGTTCAATTAAATACCTATGATGTGAATGAACGAGCGACAGCACTCATTAGTTCCAAGATGGCACGAAGATATATGCTCATACCTATAAATGTAGATAATAAAAATTTGGAAGTAGCAATGGCAGATCCACTGAATTTATTTGCGATTGATGATTTGAAACTTGCTACCGGATTAAATATAAAGCCATATTTGGCAACAGAAAAAGAGATTCTCTTAGCCATAGAGCAATATTATAAAAAACGCTCGGCTGAGGCAGCTGTAAGTGAATTTAGTCATAAATTCACAGGGAATATGGATGAAGAGCAATTGGATTTAGAATCTATATCGGATGTAAATAATGCTCCGGTTGTTAAACTCATTGATTCTATTATTTTACAAGCAGCTGAAAGCAATGTCAGTGATATCCATATTGAACCGGATGATCAAGCGGTACGTATTCGTTTTCGTGTAGACGGTGACTTGTATGAACATATGCAGCTTAATAAAAAATCCCATTCATCATTGATTACTCGGATTAAAATCATGGGATATATGGATATAGCAGAAAACAGAGTGCCACAAGATGGTCGGGTGGAAGTGGAATATAACGGACGTTCGATTGATTTACGAATCTCCGTGATGCCAACAATTTATGGAGAAAAAGCTGTCATACGTCTACTTGATCGCAGTGCCAAGCTCTTAACAATTAAAGAGCTGGGCATGACAGAGTTTAAATCCAATCGATATGAACATATGATTCATGTTCCTAACGGTATCATCCTAGTAACTGGACCGACGGGTAGTGGAAAATCGACAACCCTCTATGCAACCTTGATGGAGATAAATAATATCAAGCAAAACATCATAACAGTAGAAGATCCGGTAGAGTATAGGATTAAAGGTATCAATCAGACACAAGTCAATGTCAAGGCAGGATTAACATTTGCAAATAGTCTACGCGCCATATTACGCCAAGATCCAGATGTTATTATGATCGGTGAAATCCGTGATGGGGAAACAGCAGAGATTGCTGTTCGAGCAGCAATCACCGGACACCTTGTCTTATCGACTTTGCATACCAATGACACAGCATCTTCAATCCCACGACTGGTCAACATGGGAGTAGAACCCTATCTATTATCCAGTTCCATTAAAGGGATTGTGGCGCAGCGTTTGGTTAAGCGCATATGTACTAACTGTAAGCAACCTTATGAAGCTAGTGCACATGAGCTAAAAGTTATAAAAAATCAAACAAACACCCTATACCGTGGTGAAGGATGTAATTTGTGTAACCATACAGGATATAAAGGGCGCATTGCCGTCTATGAAATTATGCCAATAACCTATGGAATTCGTACCCTCATTGATGAGAATAAGAGTGCGGATATCTTGAAGAAAAAAGCGATGGAAGAAGGAATGACAACCCTTTACAGTAGTTGCTTAGACTTAGTTCTACAGGGAATAACCACAGTCGAAGAGTTGGTCAAGTTATCTAGCGGAACAGAATAAGGAGAGGAGGAGATCTCTTGGATATAATGGAGATACTACAAAAAGGTAAAGAAACGAAAGCATCAGATATTCATCTTAAGGCCGGAACAAAACCTATTTTGCGTATTGATGGGATTCTACATTCAATAGGGGATGAGCCTATATCCAATGAAGAAATCTATCAACTGTTAAAGACCATGTTATCTGTAGAACAGCTGGAAATGTTAGAAAAACAAGGTGAGTTTGACTTTTCCTATTCGGTTCCAGGAACGGGAAGATACCGTGTCAATGCTTATAGACAACGCAACACTTATTGTTTAGCGATGCGGATGGTGAACTTTGAGATTCCAACATTAGCTCAATTAAATATTCCGGACAGTTTGTTACGGCTAACAAGTTTAAAAAATGGTTTGGTTTTGGTAACCGGACCGACAGGAAGCGGAAAATCAACGACGCTGGCATCTTTAATTGAAGAAATCAACAAAACGCGACAGTGTCATATTATTACGTTAGAAGATCCGATTGAATACTTATTTTCTGACAAAAAAAGTGTCGTAGGTCAACGAGAGATAGGGACAGATTCCCAATCCTTTAACAAAGCGCTACGTGCAGCCTTACGACAAGACCCAGACGTTATTCTTGTTGGAGAGATGCGAGACTTAGAAACCATTGAGATTGCACTTACTGCAGCAGAGACGGGGCATCTTGTTTTTAGTACATTACATACGATTGGAAGTGCAAAAACCATTGACCGTATTATTGATGCCTTTCCAGAACATAGCAAATCGCAAATACGTATGCAGGTAGCATCTGTACTCCAAGGGGTTATTTCTCAACAGTTGCTTCCAACAAAAGAATTAAAAGGACGCGTTCCTGCTGTGGAGATACTGCTTCCGACGATGGCGGTGCGAAACTTAATACGTGAACAAAAAACTCATCAAATCCTTAATGAAATCCAGACCGGAAAAAATAGCGGGATGATTACAATGGATCAATACTTGGAGTCACTATATAAAAAAGGAAAAATAACAAGTGAGGTAGCCGTTGAATATGCATTTGACCGAGAAGAGTTGTTAAAAGAAATCTCTTACTAGAGAAGGTGAATTATGGAATATCAATATAAAGCAATGAAGGCTAATGGAGAAATCGTTGAAGGTATTTTTGTAGCAGATCAACGCCGTGATGTTATCGAAATGCTCAAAAACAATAACAACTATCCTATCGATATTCAAGAAAAGCAACAGGTAGGAACTAAAGAGGTGGCTTTTTGGGCAGGAGTCAAAGCCAAAGATTTATCCTTTTTTTGTCGCCAGCTTCACGCCATGTTAAAGGCAGGAAGTACGATTTCCAAAAGTTTGGATATTATGAAGCGACAAATAAAAAAACGTAGGTTTCAAGAGGTGGTCAGTGACCTGCATCGCGACGTACAAAAAGGCACGGTGCTTTCGCTAAGCATGAAGAACCATCCGAAAGTTTTTCCGGAGCTCATGATATATATGGTTGAGTCGGGAGAGATGAGTGGAAATTTGGACACAATTTTCCTACGCTTAGCAGATTATTTTGAAAAAGAGAACAAGCTAAAAAGTAAAATCAAATCGGCAATGGTCTATCCAATCATTCTCATGATTATGTCAATACTTGTCGTTGCATTTTTGGTAACTTTTATACTTCCTACATTTGTATCCATGTTTGAAAAAAGCGATGTAGAATTACCCATGATGACACAGATGCTTCTAGGATTTAGCACCTTCGTTCGCACGCATAGTGTACTTATACTTATTGGCATTCTTACCGTGGTGATTGTTGTGCATCAATACATTCATTCAAAAATCGGTCGTCACCATATAGACTGGTTAAAGATTAAGATGCCTGTTGTTAAAGATGTGAATACAAAAATCATCACTGCACGATTCACAAGAAATCTATCCACCATGCTTTCAAGTGGCGTACCTATGTTGACCGCATTAAAAAATCTGGCAGATGTGATTAGTAACCAAATATTTGCAGAAGCAATTCTATCCTTCCGTGAGGACATTCAAAAGGGTAATGACTTGCACGAAGTGGTTCGTGAGAGCCATTTGTTCCCGCCGATGGTTGACGGAATGATGGAAATCGGAAAGGAGTCGGGAACACTAGACGAGATCTTGGATAAGACAGCAGATTTTTTTGATGAAGAAGTTGAGACGGCATTAGCAAGATTGGTCACCATGTTTGAGCCACTGATGATTTTAGTGATGGCATTTATTGTCGGATTTATTGTTATTGCTATGGCACTACCCATGTTTGATATGTTTCAAACGATATCAAAGTAACTGGATAAGATTTTTAAAAAAAGAACATTGAGGAGGAATGAAGAATGAAAAAACTAACAAAACACATGAAAAAAAATGAAGGATTTACACTCATGGAGATTATTATCGTTATTGTTATCTTAGGTATATTGGCACTTATTGCTGTACCGCGTCTCATTGGATTTACCACCCAAGCTGAGATTGCAGCAGATAAAGAATATGCAGCTGTTGTAGCCAGAGCTGCAGAACTTTACTGGGCTGCAAATGATAAGACAGCCCCAGCGATTGCTAACTTAACAGGTGACGATATGGTTGAGGCTCCTGCTACAGCATTGCAAGATTATACGGCAGCAACAGTGACTATGGGAACAGGCACTTATGAAGGCGTTGCGTCAGTACAGCTTAGTGGTAGCGAAAGTAGTGCGGATCCTATTTTTTATAATAGCATTGATGGTTATACTGCAACCGCATTTGGGCAATAAGAATAGTTTTGCTTTAATATTTATACACCCATGCGCTGCCGGCCAGCGCATGATCCCTTTTTAAAGTGGCAAATGGCATGAAGGAGTTGAGCGGAATGCAAGCACAAAAAGATAAATTGAAAAAAATCAATAAAAATATTATCGCATTAGAGATGGGTGGGCATTCCATGAAGATTGTCTATGGCGATGTTCATAAAAATCAACTCGTCATCAAAGATGTTATTACCCAATCCATACCGAGTGGTCTCTATAGTGATGGAGAAATAAAAGACATTGAATGGTTAAGTAAAAATCTTAAAAACACATTACGTCAGCATCATATTCACAGTCATCGATGCTTTTGCACAACAGATAGTGGGCAGATGATTATGCGTGATGTAAAAGTGCCAAGTATTAATAAAGAAAATTTACAAGAGATTGCAAAATTTGAAGTAGAACAGTTTTTGCCGGTAGATATGGAAAACTATAGTGTTCAATCTATTCTTATTGAAGAAACGCAGACGGGCAATAGTCCTTTTGCTGAGATGTTAGTTACAGCAGTGCCTAAGCGCATGATTAAGCAATATAAGACCTTTATTGATAAAGCCGGGTTAACTCCTATGGTTTTAGATACACAGGCTAATGCATTGGGAAAACTTATTGAAAACCAAGAACGTATTAATCGAAGCTCAGACTTTAAGCACATGACAGTAGCGTTTATTGATCTGGGATACGAAAAAGTACGTGTGAATATTTTTAAACATGGAAAGTTTCGCTTTCAACGGTTGCTAAACTTTGGAGCTAAAGATATCGATCAGGCCATTGTGGAATTTACAGAACTTTCTTTGGATGAAGCCAAAGTACGCAAGCAAGAGATACATGACATCAGCCAATATAGCATTGATGAATCTGTGGAAAGCGGTGTCGCACGAGCGATACAATTTGTCTTAGATCAATGGATGGATGAGATTACAAAAGTGTTTAGATATTATGTATCGCGCAGCAACAATGAAGAACAAATTGAGCATATCTATCTATATGGTGGCATATCCAAAATCAATGGGATTGAAGCATATATTGAAAATAGATATAATCTACCCGTTGAAAGAGTGCGAGAAATCAGTTCTGTGACCTTAAGCCAGAATGGACAATATGAACTTTCAGAAGTACTTAACGCACTTGGCGTTATGTATCGAAGGTAGGTGGAGAGATGTTTGATTATAATTTCTTTCAAGAAAATGAAGCGAAAAAACCGAAAAAACCGAGTATGATTATTGCGTCAATCATATGTGTAACACTGATACTTGGAATGGTTGGAATTGTTGCATGGACATATACGCAAAAGTCAGCACTCCAGATGAATCTAAACATAACCAAAGATCGTATTCGAGAGATTCAGTCCAACGATGATATTACTCGTATTATGGAAAAAGAAGAGCTTCTTGTCCAATTGGAAAATATTCAGCAAAATATTGATGCAGCCAATCAAGTGATTCTATCGGAAAATCAAGTGTCAGAAAATATATTGGCACTACTTAGTGATAATATACCGATGGATGCTAATTTGGAAAAGCTTGAAATCATTGAAGGGCAAATGTTTATCGTCGGCCGAGCTGACAATCGACCTGCCATTGCTGAATTTGCACATAATCTACGCTTGACGGATACCATTGGAGACGTGTTTATTTCGAGTATTGAACAAGATGAAACCGAAATCCATGATTATCAATTCTCCATGCAAGCAGTGATTGGAGGTGACACTCAATGAGGATATCAACGCGTGAACATATTTTGCTAATTAGTTTAATTACCTTTATCATCCTGTGGGTGGCATTTGTATATATTTTAGAACCGCAATGGATTGAAATGGAAGCTATGCGCCAAGAACTTCGGGTTGAGACGGTAGAACTTGAACGTTTGGAAACGATGATAAAAAATGAAGAGATGCTCGATCAAAAGATAGAGACAAACTATGTTGCCATTGAACAAAAAGCGGCACAATATTTTAATACAACGCCTCAAGAAGAGTTAATACTTTTATTTAATGACTTTTTGAATATCCCATTCCTTGAAGGAACTTTGTTAAGTTTTAGAACACCTGAACAGGTGGAGATTGAAGGGATAACTTTTCAAAAAGACGTTATTGAAATCACAAGCGAAGGTCAATATGGCTCTGTTGTGAATGTATTTAAAAACATGTGGCAGTTTCAAAAACATGTCAATATGACATATGCCAATCTTAGCAAAAAATCGATTGATGAAGTTGTAGGTCAGATGGAGTTAGCCGTATATACACTTGTAGCCGATGTAAACATAAAAGATCAACTTTATGAATGGTATATTGATGATCTGTTTTATAAGGAAGATCCGTTTGCCCCTTATCAACCAAATCCAGAAGCTGTACGCTATATTTATACACAAGAAGATCAAGGACTATTTAATTATGATTTGAATTACGCATTTACAGATATTGAAGGACATTATATGGAAGCTGAGATTAACGAGTTTTTACAAGCGGGATATTTGTTTTTAGACCCTTATATGACATTTAAACCGGATACACCTATAACCCGTGGTGAATTTATCGTTATGATGGATAAAGTCTACGGATGGGAAAGTGTCAATGAAGAAGATACCATGGACTTAACATCCTTTGATGATTACGATGAGCTAGGAAGTCTTGAAAATGCCTTTGCAAAAGCTATATATCGCGGATATATCAGTGGAATCATTGAAGGATATACAGATAATACATTGCGCCCGAGAAATCCTATCACTTATGGTGAGATTGAATATATTATGAATAACATCAAAGGAACCCAAGATTATTCTTTTGCCAATATTGGTAATGCTTTAGTTGCAGATAAAGGTGTACCTGCCAAAAATTGGTCAAACCTTAATGGGCAATTGACAAAAGCAGAAGCTGTCTACTTATTATACTATCATAAATAAGCTTGTGATTCGTGAAGAGTAGGTGAAGAAAATGAATGTGAAAATACGTGGGGAAAAAGGATCAACATTTGCATATATTCTCGTCGTGATGGTTGTCTCCTTTTTGTTAGTAGCAGGTCTTATTCAAATAACAACCAGTGAAAACAATCAGGTGCGCTATCAGACGAACGAGATGAAAGCGTATTATATCGCTCGTGCAGGTGCGGAATCTGTTGCAATGGAACTAGAACGAATGGATAATGCATATTATCAATACTTTTATAGCGGACAACAGATTACCCAGGCAAATAATATGCTAGATGGTGTAGGAGATACCGTTGTTAGTGTTGAACGTGTTGACGAAGATGGATTCTACCGTATCATCTCCACAGGAACATATCAAGAGGCGCAAGCGACGGTTAAAATCATGATGGAATACCGTGAACGCTCGAATCTGGATTTTGGAGTCTATGCAAAAGAAACAATGGATGATGTGAGTATCAAGGACTTTGATGGTGACTTGGGCTCAGGAGGAGATATAGAATTTAAGCCCGCAGGAGATGAAGATGGAGTTACTGGGACGGTGACACGAAATACTGCAAATAATATTACTATTGCAGTACCTGAGATTTCAGATATCTATGATGCCTTGGATCAGTCAGGGACATTTATTGACCCAAGTCAGGCAGGTATAAAACTTGTTAAACAAACAGGTGGTGGACTTACGCCGGCAGAGATGATGATGTTTGGCGAATATGATATAGATGTGGATATTCGAGAATCAATGATTATCAGCCGATGGGATGATGATTATACTGGAAGCATAGCCGTTAATACGGATTTTGCAAAGTACTATATGCAGCCCTATGAAGATCATGAAGATACGTTTGAGTTGTCAACATCCAATCCCGGCGGCGCAGAAAAATGGCTTATCCTTTATCTTGAAGGTGAGGCGAATTTTGGAAAAGATGCGACGTTGGACATATATGGGAACCATAACGTAATGGTTATCGTAGAAGATGGGATTGAAATTTCAGGAACTATTAATGTGCATAACGATAATCGGATATGGTTTTATATAATGGATATACCAGAAGATAATCAAGTGGATTTGACCATTGTCAAAAATACGCTTATCGGTGTCGCTGGACATCCGGAATTATTGACCTTTTATTTAAATCCGCTTACTTCGCGTCCGATTGTGGCAGAGATAGATAGTAATCCGGATTTTTACGGATTTATCATTGGTCCAGAGGCAATTGTAAATTTAAAGAACGGGGCGACAACAGTTTATGGAGGAATCTATGCCAAAGAAGTTAATATTGAGGCTTCATCGTCCTTTCATCAACTGAATCCGTCCGATCCAAATGTGATTTTATATAAAGAAATGGGAATTGCATATTGGGAATGAGAAGAGGTGGAAATGCTATGTCAATAAAAAGAAAAATCATGCATCAAGCTGGATTTACCTTACTTGAATTGATTTTGTCCATTGCATTATTATCGATTATTATGATTGCAGCTTTTAGTGGATTGCACTTTGCATATAACACGCTATTTGCTTCAAAAGAGTTGTCAAAGCAGGCGTATACTATACAAAAAGAATATGAAGGGGAACTGGCTAAAGTGCGACAATTGCCCACGGATACAACCGGCGCGACATATTTGGCTTTAGATGCATCGCGCGTAATTGATGATCAGCCGATTGTATTTGATTGGAGTAGTGGTACATTGGTTAACTTTAACGCTCAAGGCTTAACGATTATAAAAGAAGGTAAAGGTGGCGATTATCTTGAAGAGAGTATATATATGTTTATTCCGTTATATACAGAAGAAAGTCCATGACGAGGTTGGATTTACATTAATGGAAATTGTGACAGTCATTGCTATTATGGGGATTGTTATAGCCATGATTTTTGGTTTTTTGGTCTTTAATGTAGATGGAATCAACTATGGTTCCGGGCAAACCCAAGAACAGGCAAATCTAAGAATGGCAGCACTTCGTATTACGCAAGAGGTACGTAATAGTGTGGACATCGAGTTATCGGATACGTCTATGCTACCTGGCATGGACTATGAAATCTATGTAGACAATAATGTCGTCATGCTCGACGACGGAAGTTCGACGATTTCTTTATCGGCAGATGGAATGCAAAGCGCTGCGTTTGAACTGAAAGAGGATAATTCCAGGTACCTTCTGATTATTACCTTAGACACAAAAGGGAGTACATTAGAAACAGAAGTACTGTTAAATAATATATCAACTATTGATGCAGCAGCCACAACACTTGGTGAACGTGTAGGATTTACCCTTCCTCCGGTTGCGCCATAAGAGTATTTTTTAAAGTCAATATTCGCCTTAGTGAAAGGTCGATCCTCTCCTCTCTCATTCGACCGGAAGCTAGGGCGTTTATTATGCCTTCATAAGCCTCATAAAAATCATCAGGTAAGAGGATGAGATCACTGCCGGATTCAAGGACAAGGACACCAACCTCAGAAGCGGGATAAGTATCGCTTATAGCTTTCATACGAAGGGAATCGGTGACAACGACACCATCAAATCCCAGTTCGTTGCGTAGATAATCCGTGGTCATAACTTTCGAAAGAGAAGCTGGAAGGTTATCATCACTTACGTTGGGTGTATGGATATGCCCAGTCATTAGTACGGGAATACCATCGTTAATTGCTTGTTGAAAAGGAAGCCATTCGACACTGCGTAGACGGTCAAGAGAATGATCAATAGAGGTCACTTCAAGATGAGTATCTGTCTGTGTATCTCCATGTCCAGGAAAATGCTTGCCGACAGGAAGTACATAGGATTCCATAAGCCCTTCCATAAACGCAGTTCCATAGTCTCCTACAATGCTAGGATCTGAACTAAAAGCACGTGTACCAATGACGGGATTGTCTGGATTGGTATTCACATCAAGAACTGGAGCAAAGTTCATATTAATGCCAATAGAAGCCAATTGCTGCCCTAACGTTTTAGCTAAGGCATGGACTTCGCCAATGCTATAGTTTGATGCTAGCTTAGCAGCGGTGGGAAGGTGAGTCACGCCGATATCTTTGGAGCCCATACGTGATACAAGTCCACCTTCTTCATCAACACTCATGAACAAAGGAATATCCGCAGTTGATTGCAAGTCAGTAATTAATTGTTGGGTTTGTGTAGCAGTACTAATATTTTCTCCAAAGAGAATAATACCTCCGACCGGATAAACGGATAAAAAATCTTCAATCTCAGTAGAAGTCGATAAAAGTCTGGGCGTATTATTCACTGTATATAGATCAATCATAAAAAGTTGCGCAACTTTGTCCTCAATTGTCATGGTAGCTAGCTTTTTATCTATCCAAGACATGGTATTAGAAGGTAAGTCGAGAGAAGTCGCTGTGGATTCATGGCTTAGATTTGTGGATAGACGCCAAGGAAATCTCGGTGAAGGCGCAAAACTTTTTGATGGACAAAACCAAAAGATAAATAAAGCAAAGGCTCCTACCAGTAAAAATAAAATAATTATAAGGGATATATTTTTTTTAGTCTTTAACATAATGAATCTCCTAAGATATAGTGTTCCACAATTATAACAAGTTTTTTGCAAAAGGTCTATGTCAACCATTTTTGAGAATGTCCCAAAAAAAATTAATAATTAGCACTGTCAGGT
>ERZ794982.68-NODE-68-length-69036-cov-18.169119_pt1 | contig 69036 bp, 58 predicted proteins | sample MGYA00433071_ERZ794982 | MGnify/ENA primary metagenome ERZ794982 (study PRJEB30140, sample SAMN00862574) | bioreactor metagenome | study: EMG produced TPA metagenomics assembly of the Bioreactor inoculated with sediment Metagenome (bioreactor metagenome)...
GCCGCCGCCGCCGCTGGACCCACCACCGCTCGAACCCGAACTGGAAGATGCAGGCGGAGTTAGGCTTTCGCTCAGATCACTGGATAATGCGGAGTTCATATTATCAATGTCTGAGCTTGAGAAGTGCCCATCACTATAATCCCCGTCATACCAATCTGGGTCATAATGCTGTTCCGGAGGCAATTGACTGAATACCAAAGTCTCAAAGTTCTGTGTCCATTCCTTATCCACGCCAAGCGCAATGGCATAAGGTAACAGCTCTTCATAGAGATCAGGGGTCAGCTCAGGCATATCCATCGCATCAACCTTCTCGGCAATCACCACAGTCATGAAGAGTTTCAAGCCGTTGAGCTGATCGATGATCTTCTGCCCATCTTCCGTTGGAGCTTTCATTACATCAAAGGCAAATGGCACAAGCAATGCCATGCCAGCAAAGACACCAAAAACCAGAAAATTGGCCAGGCTTGATGGAGTTAGTCCACCCTCCTCGGCTACAATCATGAAAACGAGACCGGCAAAGATTGCCACAAATGCCATCACAATTATCGCGGCCAACTTGCTGGAACGCCATAGCGCCCAACATCCATATATAACGCCCCCGGCAATAACACCCGCAATAGCAAGACCGATACCAATAGCGTTATAGGGATTGAAGGCGATGGTTGAGCCAATGAAACCAATCAGGGCAATAATGATGAGAATGATGGTAGGAACTGCGGTTCCATAATTGCGATTGAAGTATTTTTGGTTGGTTATGGTTTCAATGTCGCGCGTAAATGCACCCATGGCACCAGACATGACCGAATAGCTGAGATTGGAAAAAATCAGTTGGTCGCGCCCCTCTTTCTTTCTTGGACTTGCACTACTGACATCATCATAAAACAGACTGCTCATCAGGCTGGTTTCACCAACCGGCAATCGACGCAATTCACCTGAATAGATTTTATCCAGACTGTGTACCTTCAGTTTCGAGCCTGTTTTATCCAACCGCAAAAAGCCTTTGATCGACAGGCTCACCAAGCTGGCCATGAAAGCCTTCTGGCGGGATCCAACAAAACTGCCTACTCCATGAATGTAGGAGGCAAGTGCTGGGGAGATATCTTTCGGAGGATGGAAACGCGGTATGATGGTTCCCGCTCGCGGATCCTTGCCCCATTTGCGCCAAGTGCGATAGAACCAAGCGAAGTTGCCCAATGCCAGCAAGGCCAAACCGTAGAGAGGGCTGTCCTTGACCAGTGCCTTCATCCGCAACTCTTCCTTGGTCGGCGGGGCAATGAGTCCTTTTTCCCAACCAACAGCAACAGTCATACCTTCACCGATCTTGAGCGGGCGGTTTGCACGATAATTTATATAGGTATCGCTTTGTTCGGTAACGGAACCATCCTGCGCCTCACTGCCGTCGGTACCGGTATAGACCACCGATTGCAATATTTTGCCACCTTGCGGGATGGTGACGGAAACATTGGCTTTACGAATGGGGAAATTCCATCCCGTGCCAATCGCATTCCAGTAGATTTCATCGACATCATCGAAAAAGGCAACAAAATCATCGACATTATAGGAGATTCGATAGGTGTGCGGCTCGTGAGACAGGTAACGATCCTTGTCCCCGATCTTCATGCGAAGATAGCGGCCGGTATAACTCGTCTGAAATGGCTCGGATCTGCCATTTCTCTGGATACTGATATTGCTGACATCCAGATTAAGTGGAGAGCCATCCTCCAATACATATTTGACAGTCAGATCACGAAAAATACCACGCCTTATCTCCTGACCTTTCACATCCACCTTGATAGTCTCGACAACATCAATCGAGCGATCAAGATTGACCGTCACATCAACTTTGTAATCTAGAATTTCCTCTCTCGCCCAAGCGGACGAGGTCAGGAAAACAGCGGCCAGCGCGATCCAGGCAATCGCCAGAATTCGCGCAGGGCAAGACACACTCGGCATAGAAGCCTCCGGAAAAATTAAATGTAATCTATTGGTCGCTTAAAAGATTGGTTTGGTTCAAAATTTGACTTCAGGGGTGGCGCGGTCTGCTTCATTGTTCAGCTCAAAATAGCTGCGTTTCACAAACTGGAACATATTTGCCACGATATTGGATGGGAAGCTTTCCACCAGAATATTCTGACTGCGAACGGTGCCATTGTAATAGCGTCGAGCCATCTGAATATCGTCCTCAATGGAAGACAGCTCTTCCTGCAAGTTCAGGAAAGTCTCATTTGCCTTCAGATCAGGATAGTTTTCTGCAACGGCCATAAGCGAGATCAGGGCTTTGGAAAGATCACCTTCGGCCTGGGCACGCTCTGCTGCTCCCCCCGTTGCAGCACCAGCCGCACGAGCGCGCATTTCCGTTACTTTTTCCAGGGTTTCCTGTTCATGGCTGGCATAACCCTTGACCGTTTCCACCAAATTGGGGATCAGATTGGAGCGGCGTTTAAGCTGAACATCGATACCCGACCACCCTTCATCGGCCATTTGTCTTCCTTTGACCAGCTTGTTGTAAATCGAAATTGCATAGACAGCCAAGGCAATCAGGATACCCAGCAGGGCCCAGGAAACATCCATCTTTTCTCTCCCAAAATTGGGCGCGGATAGTGCAGCCCGATAGTCTGTAACAAAATGTCAGCTTGCCGTTTTGTGCCTCTTGATGCAACCTTCAATCAAGATGAGCTACTGATACCTGTTTGAAAGTGCCTAAGTACATTTTGGATCTTTCGGTGCCGTTCAATGCCCAGACCGAGCAACTCTTCAGGCAAGGACACGCAGTAGCCCGCCCAATTATGGCCTTATAGGGGCATGAAGATATCTGAACCCTGTCGATTGATTGAGGATTTTATGCCGATTTCCAGATTTGCGCCTATTGCCTGCCTGTTGGGGCTTTTTCTTGCAAACGATCCTGCTGTCAACATGTCGGCTTTTGCTGGCGAACGGTCCGAACCGAAGGAGAGTGCTTTGCTGTTATCCGATCACCCTCTTGTTGATACGATCTGGAACACCAGCACATCAGCCAGTATCACAAAAAAAGCTCTAACCGAGCAACTTCATGAAAACGACTATGTTCTTCTGGGTGAAAAGCATGACAACGTACGCCATCACAGTGTTCAAGCAGAACTGAGTGCTTCAGTGATGGCCCACAGCTCCAAACCAGCAGCTCTGGTATTCGAAATGCTGGAACCAGCACATCAGGATATTCTTGATCAGGCTGATAGCTTCAGCCTCGCCGAGTTGGGTAAAAAGGTCGAGTGGGAAAAGCGTGGCTGGCCGAGTTGGGCAAGTTATCAGCCAATTTTCGAAAGTGGATTGAAGGCAGGCTCCCCTATTTTTGCCGGAAACCCCGATCGTGCGACAATCATGGATGTGGGGCGTGGCGGCAAGCTGCCAGAAAGCGACCTTGTCGATCTACGTTGGGATCAGGATTATGGTGACGGTCAGCGTGAAAGCCTTCTGACCGAACTGGTCGACTCGCATTGTGGCATGATGGGGCGCGAGAGCATGGGACCTCTGGTTACCCTGCAACGATTGAAAGATGCCTATATGGGCCGAGCCATTCGCAGAGCAGGAAACGAGCGCCCTGTGGTTCTGATTGCTGGCAATGGCCATGTGCGCAAGGACCGTGGTGTCCCTTTCTTCCTGGATGGTGACAAGAAGACCGTTTCTGTTGCGATTATTGAAGTTGCGCGAGATCAGCTGGAAGCGTCCAGCTACTCGGCATTTGATCCAAAACTCTATGACTATGTCTGGTTTACACCAAGGGTCGATGAGATTGATCCATGCGATAAGTTTCGCGAGCAGTTGGAACGCATGAAGCAGAAAATGAAAACCAAATCCGGCACAAAGGATCACGGCAAAAGCTGATTACGCTGATCGCATCATAGAAAAAGCCCGCGTCACTCATCATGGCGCGGGCTTTTTAAATCCATTGGCTGGCTTGCTTAGCCCTCAAAACCAACGCCACCAGCCTCAGTCAGCTGGAAGGCTTCACCACAGGCTTTGGCCAGCTCACGGACGCGCAGAATATAGCTCTGGCGCTCAGTCACGGAAATCACACCGCGCGCATCCAGCAAGTTGAAGACGTGAGACGCCTTGATGCATTGGTCATAGGCTGGCAGCACGCAATGATGCAGACCTGCTTCGCTTCCCGCAGCTTTGCCCTGTTCCAGAATGGATTTGCATTCCTCTTCGGCATCTTTGAAATGGGAGAAAAGCATTTCGGTGTTGGCATATTCAAAGTTATGGCGAGAATATTCCTGTTCAGCCTGCAGGAAAACGTCCCCATAGGAAATGCGATCAGCACCATCACGGCCATTATAGTTCAGATCATAGACATTATCGACGCCCTGAACATACATGGCCAGACGTTCCAGACCATAAGTCAACTCACCAGCAACCGGAGAGCATTCAATGCCAGCCACCTGTTGGAAATAGGTAAATTGGGAGACTTCCATGCCGTCACACCAACACTCCCAACCAAGACCCCACGCACCAAGGGTCGGGCTTTCCCAGTCATCTTCAACAAAACGGATATCATGAATGGAGCTGTCGATACCGATGGCCTTCAACGAGCCGAGATACAGATCCTGCAGATCTTTCGGGCTTGGCTTCAACAGCACCTGAAACTGATAATAATGCTGCAGCCGGTTCGGGTTTTCACCATAGCGACCATCAGTTGGACGGCGGGAAGGCTGAACATAGGCGGCGTGCCATGGACGAGGTCCCAATGCTCGCAAGGTCGTCGCCGGATGGAAGGTACCCGCACCAACTTCCATGTCATACGGCTGGAGAATTGCACAACCATAATCAGCCCAATAGCGTTGCAGAGCCAAAATCATGCCCTGAAAAGAACGTTCGGGCTGCATGTGGGGGGCAAGCGTATCAGTCATGCGAATGCGTCTCGTCTTGAATGTCTCTGTGGTCGGCTTCCTCGCCGATTGGCAGGCAATCCCGCCATTTTCTAGCGCGGACCCTAGTCCAAACTGCCGGGGATTGAAATATCTTTTTTGAAACTTTCAAGGGTCTGTCTGATCCATCACCTGGTATTCAGAGATGGCGGAACTTATTTTTAATATTCGAATATTTTGGCAGATGAATTATAGATGAATAACAATCTCAGGATGTATTCAGATTATCTGTTCTAAAAGAATATCAGGCAGAACAGGAGATGCGGCAAGCACACTCTCTGCTTGACGTTCAGTTATCTTCTTCGAGGCCATTGGAGAAGATAGATCTGAAACACTCCCACGCGTGGCGTGGATCAAGGCTAACTTTCAATCCGTCTTTGTGAAGATGGGGCAAAGAACAACCAATTCGCTCTGACCCATACCCCTGCTTGGGCAGAACTGGATCTGCACTATGCGCTGGCAATATAGTGCATTCTTGTAGAGTTGCTGTTCTCCTATTCTTCCAAAGACGGATCTTTTTTATCCCATTTGTCATTCGAGTGTGGTCGATCCAGACGGACGCAATCAACAAAAGACGGCTGAGCTATTCATTCAGAGCCACATGATGTCTCCCCACGAACAATCAAATCCCACGCTGCAAGCAAATCTTCGGCATCTGCTCTCTTCGGATCAAAGAAGCAACCATTTCAGATAATATTAAATAATTATATCAACAAGATAATAGAATTATCGATCAGATTTCGTCACCATGATAGCCATGAAAAGTTCGTGATATATCTCGATCAGTTCATCAATGCATACAATTATTCAATACCATTGCCTCACCGAAAAGCCCTTATTGGGGCCAATGAATATGCCGCCAAATCAGCTTTGAGACTGATGGCGGCATAGAGCCAAATAGAATGCTCGGCATCTCGCAAGAATGGTTTCGAAGCTCACATACAATACAATGCGGACCTTCTCTTTCGGTGATACTTCTTGCGAGCCTTCCGATTGAATGCCTACGTTCTGGATTTGTAGGGCCTTAGGCTGCTTCTGCCGTATTGCTCTTTTCATTGATGTAGGCAAGACCAGCGAGATCTTCATTGGCCCAGGCAACGCGCGCTTTGATGCGGTCACCATTTTCCCTGATGAGTTCAAGCGTTGCGCCCGGTTTGATGCCGGGAACAATCGAGATTGCTGCACCGTTCGGGCTGTGATTGGCTATCATTGTCTCATGAGAAACACCATTCATCACGACGGATGCCGGTTCATTGGCAACGCGACGAAGGCTTTTGCGACGCTCCACAACATCTTTTGCAACATCGGCAAGGAATTGCTCGACTGAAGTTGACAGATTTTCGCCAACTTCCCGCAATTCACTTGAGACACCAAGAACGCCATCTGCCTCCTGACTGGTCTGATCGATAACGGCAGTTACGCCATTCACGTTCTCGGATGCGGTCGTACTGCCATTGGAAGCCAGAGTGATACTGCTGGAGATTTCCCTGGTTGCAGAATCCTGCTGTTCTGCGGCACTGGCAATTGCCGCTGTCAGCTGATTGATTTCGGTGACAGAGTCGGTAATCGTATTGATGGCAGATACAGTGTTGCGAGTGGACGCCTGTACTTCACTGATCTGCGACCCGATTTCCTCGGTTGCCTGAGCCGTTTGCCTGGAAAGCTCTTTCACCTCAGCGGCAACAACGGCGAAACCTTTCCCAGCATCTCCGGCACGAGCTGCCTCAATTGTCGCATTGAGCGCCAGAAGATTTGTCTGTTCGGCAATGGCGCGAATGATCTCGACAACTTCGCCAATCTTGTCAGCTGTCTCGGAAAGTGCCGATACGTCATCATTTGTAGACTTTGCGATTGTCTCGAGATTGGAAACAACGTTATAGGCATTGTTGGACTGGCTGCTGATTTCCTGAATGGAAGAAGATAACTCTTCCACAGCCGCTGCAACTGTCTGAACATTTTCAGACGCATTGCTTGATGCCTGCAAAGCAGATCTTGCATCGGAAGATGCCTGCCCCGCCATTTGGGAAAGGTTGTCAGCTGATGAACGCATTTTGTCCGTTCCCAACCCCATGGATTCGAGAACTGCGGAAATGGAGTCTCGAAAGTCACTGATCAGTTTATCGAGCTGATTTTGTCTAAGGGCTTCTTTCTGTCTTTCCAGAGCTGCATCTTTTTCCAATTCGGCACGTGCAATGGCATTGTCTCTGAAAATGGCGACAGCTCTTGTCATATCGCCGATTTCATCTGCCCTGTCCGCATCAGGTAACGCAATCTGTGTGTTGCCGTCGGACAATTCACGCATGGCTGTTGTAATTCTGTTGATGGATCCGGCGATCATTCTGCCGATGAGCCATGCCAATACAATACCCAGAACGATGCCGGCTATGCTGGTTGCCGCAGTCAGGAAGATGCTGTTCTCGATATCTGCAGATGTTGACCGTGCCAATTTCTTCTCGTCGGCTACCGCACTTGCCTTGACTGATGCTGCATGGGTCAGAATACTTTCGCCTCTCACCACCAGAGTTTCATCACGAATTGTATTTCGCTCGGCAATCAATTCTCCAATGCGTGTAGTCGCATTCTGATAGGCTGAAAGTTGTGTGACAACTTCTTTCAGCAATTTTTTGCGGCGGGGATTCTGTATTGAGCGATCCAGCTGTGATGCGTTGGCCTTGGCCTGATTGAGTTCATCAATGGCCCTCTCGATATTTTTATGGCCATTGGTCAGTAGAAATTTCGTAACGAAGAGCCGTCCCAACAACACCTTTTCCTGCATGGCACCAGCCGCGTAGGCAGCTTCATAGTCACCATCCCGGGCTGCAGTTGTTCCGATTTCGGTCAATTTCTTACGGACTTCCGGACCAATGACATCAAGTTGAGCATTGACGATTTTATCACGCTCTTCATACAGCACCACAATTTTGTCTACACCACCCGCAAAATCCGTGATCTGGCTGGCCATCTCGGCTACTCGCGCGGCTCGTTCCGGTTTTTTAATTTCATCAACAGCAATCGTGACCCCTTCGCGAACCTGTCTGATGAACTCCCGGGAGGCCGTGAGATCATCATTGGAGCGTGATCCGATATATTTGCGTGTGTTCAACAAGGCCTTTGACATATCGGCATTGATTTCCGACGCGAGCAAGGCGTCTTCTGCCATATCCTCAAAGACATGGAAGGAGTCATTGAAAGAAAACATCGACAGGATGGCCCAGACGCTTGCTATTGCTGCAATCGTGATAACAGCGCCAAAACCGCCGAACAACCGGCCTTTGATGCCTAACGTTGGGAGAGGTGATTTAGCCATGTTACTGTTCCTTGACTACGCCTTATCATGCGTTTTGGGATATATGTCGAAGCTGAATATTTTTACCTGTATATTCAGAATTTCTGTTGCAAACAGGCACCCTACAGGCTCGTTTGCTGTATCGAATAAATTTCAACATCGTCAGTTTTAAAAAATACTTCATTCTAAACAGAAGTATTCAAATCTTATATTCATCATTTTGAACCTTATTGTACATTAAAAATACAATTTAAATTCATGAATACTTTCTAATTTTATTATTAATTTAATATTAATAGATATATAATGCCGTTTAAATTTCTTATATTTAATATACTTCAAATAATACTCATAAATTATATTTTCCATTTTATTTTCCGATTTTATTCTGTTTTATTATGCTTAAAACTATCGAATGAACGCTTTATCAATTCACCCTATTTTGAATCTCTATTCGCCAAGCTTGGTGCACTGACTTTGCCGACGTTCTGTCTCGCATGTGCGAGCCTGCCAAGGCGTTTCCAGAAATTATTGCCAATGATCTCCGTGCCATGGTTTGGTGGGACTGGGTCCGTACTATGTGCTGGCAACATAATGCATTCCGATAGAGGTGCTGTTCCTCATTCTTCCAAAGACGAACTTCCTGATGTCCTATCTCTGGATCGTTGATTTCTGCACTGCCTTCTTTACAGCCTCGAGAAGGCCATCCAGCTGTTCTTCTTGCAGTTTATAAAAGACCCAATTCTTGATCTTCTTACTCTCAACCAAACCTGCTTCTTGTAAGATTTTCATATGACTCGTGACCGTTGGCTGGCGCAGGCCAATCTTCTCGGTGATGAAACCAACGCACACCCCATCCTCAATCAGATCACCATCCTGTTGTGGCGGAAAGTGGCTCCCCGGATCAGCCAGCCATTGAATGATGCGCAAGCGATTTTCATTGGCCAGCGCTCCGAGCAAGCTTGCAATTGACACCAAAGTACTATCTGTATAGTTATTCATCTATATAGACTCCCCGCTATGTAGGTTACACATGCCACAACCCGATCAGATGTTCAACTTCGTCCATTGTGATGTCTTTGCTGCCAATCCCTATTCGGGCAACAGCCTTGCCGTCTTCATGGATCGCTCGAACCTGAGCGCGAAACAGATGCTGTGCATCACGCAAGAGCTCCGTCATTTTGAAACTATCTTTCTAAAGGAAGATAGTGGTCAGCTCACAGCACGCATTTTTGATCTGATAGAAGAACTCCCCTTTGCGGGCCACCCGATCATTGGCGCGGCTTGTGTTCTTCACCGACAAGCCAAAACATTTGAGAAATGTGTTTGGGAATTTGGGCTCGAGAGTGGACGCACAGTTCGTGTCGTAACTCATTATCAAGATGGTCGCTATATCGGCACCTTGGATCAAGGGCGACCAGAGATGGTCTGCCTATTGGAAGAACATCACAAATCCGCTATCGCAGACATCTTTTCCTTGGCTTCCAATGACCTTGCTGATCTCCCCTTGGAGGTGATTTCTACTGGTTTGAAATATCTGGTCGTGCCAGTCAAAGGCGGCCTTGAAACCGCCTGCATCACCATCCCTGATCTTGAGCAAAAGCTCGAGGCTTTGGGAGCAGCGTTTGCCTATCTGTTTGATGTGAATAGCTTTGAAGGTCGCCACTGGAACAATGATGGCATTATGGAGGATATTGCAACAGGTAGCGCCGCAGGAGTGATTGGGGCCTATGCCCTGAAACATGGCTTGGTCACCTCGAATCAGAGTTTCATCCTCCGTCAGGGCCATTTCATGGGCCGCCCGAGTGAAATCATCGTGACAGTTTCAGGCATTCCCGAGAATGTTAAGAGCGTAACTGTTGCTGGTGCCGTCGCATTTGTCGGCCATGGGGAGGTCATTGCACCATAAGCTTATTTGATGCGATATGGAACAGAGGAAGGATCAAAGGCTTTTCAGATAGTCCGAAAACTCCTTTCCCTTGTCTCGTTTGAACTTTGTTTGGGTAACTTCAAAGTCGGAAATACGATCCAGTCTGAAATTACGGAAATCATCTCGCGTTTCGCACCAGGCTGTCAGAACCCATACCTTTTCAAATGCTGTTAGTCCCAATGGCCGAACCAGGCGACTTGTTTTGCGCTGCTGTCCATCAAGATATTGCAATTTCACCTTCAAACGAAGCCGTATGGACGCTTTCAATTGGCTCATACCAAAAGCATGGTTTGGCTTTGCGACAGGTTTTACCGCCAGTAAGGGCTGATCCAGATTGTTCTCACCGCCCTTAAGTACATCCTCAATTTTACCCAACAATCGGTCTGCGGTCTCCGCAAGCTCATTGTCGCCCCTTGCAGCGACCATCCGAATACCCAGGAGCAATACATCCAGTTCTTGCGGTTCGAAATGAAGAGGTGGCAGAAAGAAGCCATCCTCAAGTTGATATCCCAGCCCTCCTTCTCCTCGAATGGGTGCCCCCATGGATTGGAGAGTTTTCATATCCCGATAGATCGTTCTGACAGACACGCCAAGCCGTTCTGCCAAATTCTCCGCTGATATCGGTGTTCGCCTCCCTCTCAATTGATCAAGGATGGAAAACAGTCTGATTGTTCGCATGACTACCCCTGACAAAAATTGTCAATCACTCAGTCTAATAATCGGTCAAACATCCAATGAAAGGAAGCATGATGTTGAAACGAGATCTTGGCCCTGTGAGCATTATGGGATTTGCACGATACAAACTGAAGAAAAATGTCGATCCTCAGTCCTTTGTCAGCGCAGCCCACACTTGGCAGACGCAGTTTCTGGCACAGCAAGATGGCATCGCAATGCATTGCCTGCTCGGCAATCTGAGCGGAGAGTTTGCAGATGTAATTTTTGCCACTGACAACGCGGCCTTTGCCGCCATGTCAGAAGCTCATTTGCGGCATTCAAGTTCAGCAAGCCTCATGGCAATGCTGGATAAGGAAAGCATTCAACTGACCAGGAACGAATTGATTGGAGGGCCCCATTCCTTACCCGCGAGTTTTTCCTGCGTGGAGTTTGGGAGCTTTCATCCCGAGGATACAGCTTCATTTTCCGAAGATAAAATGATGGCAGCCTCAGCGATGATCGAACAAAACTATCTGTCTCGCTTCAACGCCCCCAAAGCGCATTTCATGGGCAAGACCGGTGAGCATAGCTATTCCGAGATTACATTTTTTGAAACCTTAGGAGAAGCACAAGGGATCTGCCAAGGTTATGTGAATGATGATGATTGTCAGCCTCTACTGAACCTTATTGATCCCGCATCGGTGGATCTCGACTTCTGGTTTCTGCTTGCCTGATAGCCTTGTTAGGGATAAGGCAGCTAAAATTTCCAATTGATCATCGCCACTTCCCACAGAAAAGGCCCCACAGTCTTTCGAAGATTGACTTGGGGCAATTGCATCTGATCAATTGTCTGAGAGAGTGGCACAGATTAATCTTACACTTGCTCAATGTTGCAAAATACAGGAAAAACCAATGGCGCATTATACCGGACCGCGTGACTTCATCCCTGTGAAGATTGCCATTTTGACCATCTCTGACAGTCGTACACTGGAGGATGATCGCTCCGGCCAGACTTTGGTTGATCGTCTCGAAAAAGCCGGACATGTGCTGGCTGACCGGGCCATTGTCAAAGATGATGTCAATACCATTCAGGCACAGACCAAGGCCTGGATTGCCAATCCCGATATTGATGTCATCATCTCCACTGGCGGCACCGGCTTCACCGGCCGGGATGTAACGCCAGAAGCCATGATGCCGCTGTTTGAAAAACAGATGGACGGCTTCTCCTGGCTGTTTCACAAAATCTCTTTTGAGAAAATTGGCACCTCGACCATTCAGTCGCGCGCCACAGGTGGAGTCGCCGGAGCAACCTATATTTTCTGCATTCCCGGCTCCACAGGAGCCTGCAAGGATGCTTGGGATGGCATTTTTGCTCAGCAGTTGGATTATCGACATCTACCCTGCAACTTCGTCGAGATGATGCCGCGGCTGGATGAGCATTTGAAACGCGGTAAGATGCAAGGCAAATAGACCTTTGCCATCGACATTCTTGATACAGAAATGCCCGCTTCAAGCGGGCATTTTCTCTGGCTATCTTGTGTTGATCAAATGATCAGGCAACCTTCTCGTCTCGATCTGAAGCATCCAGATCGGCTAGAAAGCCTTCTTCGTCCAGCAAGAATAATGGCTCGTCTCCCTCAACTGACCATTTGATCTCCCCACTATCGTCACCAAAACCTGTTGCCTCCGGGTTTTGTTGAACCACTGCCTCAGACTTTTCTTCCGGCAGTTTGATCTGATCAAGCGGAATGACCTTGCCGATTTCACTGGACATTTTTCGAAGTGCTGCAAAATCATCGAGCTTGGCGCCTCCCTGCGGGAAGGCTTCCAGCATGGTCGCGGTCAAAGCGATGAAGAAGCCATCCAGCTCCTCGCATTGGTCCAGCTCACGCAACAATTGCATGGCGTCGATCATGGATTGGCAACTGGTATAGCAAGGCTCACCTGACGTTCCACACCAGACCATTTTCAACAAACCACCATAGCGCGGACCACTGACATCCCCATTGTCAATCTTGGCTTGCGCATAGTCGGCGATGGAGCCGACCAAGTCCTTCAAGGCATCATTTTTAACCAGCATTCTTACGTCCCCCGTTTGCCAGATATCTAAGGGATTTATGCTTACCAAAATCTAAAGATGCCAATTGTAATGACTGCAATTTACATTCATGCCCAAGCCTTTTGTCGCATAACGGGCAAATGGGCAGAAAATGCTTACATGGAAAGACCAAATTGATCGGCAAAATCGGCATAAGCAGGAATGGAGATAGAGAGGGAAAGTCCTTGTTCGCTCTGAACTGTTTGTCCTTGTCCCAGCGCTGTCGCCAAGCGATCCAACCTGATCTGCGCCAAAGCAACATTTCCCTGAGCCAGACCGATTTGGCCGATATTTTTCTCGCCAGCCAGAATTGCTGCATGAGAGGTGAGAGCTTGATCAGCACTCACCGTAACAATGCGCTTTCTGGCAGTGCCCCGGTGATGCATGCGCGAGACAACTTCCTGACCGACATAACAACCTTTGTTATAGTCAATACCACCAAGCTGATCGAGATTGACATCATGAGGAAACGCATCGCCATACAGGAAATCGCGTGACGTTTCTTCTGTTCCGCCTTGCGGAACACCGCAGCTGATATGTGCAGCAAGGACGGCTTCACCATCCGTCTTGGCTTCGCTCAACTCATTACCAAACGCATAATGGCGATATCCAAGACCTTCGTGGCGAGGGTCCTTCACGGTCAGCGCGATTTGCTCGTCTCCGTCACCCAAAGACACCGCAACTTCCAGATCGCTTTTCTCAATGGTAACATCTGAGCGCATTTTATAGAGTGTCATCTTCTTGATGAAACCATCGACAAGCTGGCTATCCAGATCAAACAGGAAGCCGTCATCCTGACGAATGACGAGAAAGTCCATCAAGATTTTACCTTGAGGAACCAACAGAGCCCCAAAACCAGCTTCGCCCATTTCCACTTGGTCCAGATTTGTCGTGATAAGACGTTGCAGCAATTCTTCACAGTCAGCGCCACGCATGGAAATCACAGAACGATCGTGGCAAGCAAACAAAGGCATATGTCTTTTCCTGAAATTGACGGGAAGGCGTAAGGAACTATTCGTCAAACTAAGTTAGGTATTTCCCCCTAGCGCTACAAGGGTAGAACATTGGAAGAAGTAACAGCGGAAGAAACCTGCCGCTCAATCTCCTACCATGCAAGGCTTGGCATGAAGCCGACAGCTTGAACATCTTCATGATCCAGACGATGCTGAACGCGCTCAGTGTCTGGCGCATCTGATGGACCGAAATCAGCTGCATGAATGCCCGCGGTGATGAAGATAGCATCAAGCTTTTGATGATGTGCGCCTCGCATATCCGTTGGCAGACTGTCACCGATGATCAGAATTTCATCGCGATTGACTTCACCACCATTTGCCTTGGTAAGTTCGGACAAGGACGTATCATAGATTGGACCACATGGCTTGCCCACCATGATTGGCTCGCCCCCATAGGCCGCAAATCGCTCCGCGAGGGCGCCTGCGCAATAAATCATCTTGCCACCCTTGTCGACAACCAGATCGGGATTGGCGCAGATGAATGGTAATTTGCGCTTGGCAAAATCCTTGAGCATATCGTCATAATCGTCCGGCGTTTCGGTTGCGTCGTTCCAAAGCCCAGTACAGCAAATGACCTCTGCTGCGTCCTGGCCAACCAGTTCGACATCCAAGCCATCATAGAGCGGCAAATCGCGATCTGGGCCCAGATGATATAGCTTTGTTTTGCCAACTTCGATGATCACTCCTCTGCTCACATCACCAGAAGTCACAACCGCATCATAACACTCACGTGGCACCCCCAGATTGTCCAACTGCTCCAGAATTGGGCCATTGGGACGCGGTGCATTGGTGATCAGAATAACTGGACCATGATCCGCCCGGAACTTCGCCAGTGCTTGAACAGCTTCCTTGTTATGGGCGACGCCATTGTGAACAACTCCCCAAATATCGGACAGCACGCCCTTATAGTTGGAAGCGATAGAAGAGAGGCCGGTCAGACGGGAAGACATTTGGGATATTCCTATGATCTGTAAGTTGGCGGATATGCGATAAATCAGCGCCAGCCTTGGCTCCAATTGCATGCATTCCTTTGTCACGTGTGCGGGAGGCAAGGTCAAGCGCAAGCTCTGTTTATCGCCTGATATATTGTCGCGAAAGGATGGAAATATCGGTCATCAGAATGTGCTTAACGGATCACCCGCTGCAGTCTTGGTTGCCCCTGAGCGGGTGTATCACTTGCCTGTCGTTCCGCTGAGCCGGGACGTGTTGTTTGTGGGTCCATCAAACCTGCCGCCTCCGCAAGCACATTACGGAAATGATCGCGAGTTGGATTGGCTTCGCCATCCTGCGCCGACATCGCCTTCAAAGCTTGGGCTACACGCGGGTTTTGTCCCAAAGTTCGATCACTCGTCGGAGCTGCTGGCATGGGAGCAGGTTCATTCATGCGACCGCCTGCTCCATGTACGATGGGAGCAGGTATATTTTGACCTGTCGCGTTCATCTGGCGAGAGGCCAACCCTGCTGCTCCATTTCTACCTTTACGAGCTGCCTGAGCTGCCGCATTCGTCACCGATGCCGGAATGGATGTTTCTTCAGGGCGCAACGGTTTTGCCGGAGCAAAATGGTTTCCTTGAGCCAGTTTGATATTGTAATCAAGCAACCCAACCAGAGCGCTCTCTGTCTCAACATGGGTAACAATCAGATCCAGCCCTTTGCGTGACAAGACACGTGAGAAATCTGCAGGATGAATGTCCATGCCACGACCTGCATCACGATGGGTCAGGATTGGTGCAGCCACCTTGGCAAAGCGGATGCCGGATCGAACCATCTGATCAAAATCAGCTTTGAGGCTGGTAAGTTGATCAACGGAGAAACGAAAGCCCATGCTTTGCATCAATTGCATGGTTTCCTGTTCCAAAACTCCGAACGAATTGAAACTCGCAAGGTTGAATTCCAGAATGATATTTTCAACCAGGTCCGTATTTTGCTCATATAACTCACGTAGATGAGCAAAGAAATCCGGATCTGACATGCTCTCAAGAGAAATATTACAGAAACATGGCATACCATGACCACGATCTGTCAGATTGCGCAGCATCCTGAAAGCCTTGTTAACCGCCAAGCGGTCCAGAAGCGATAGAAAATTCAATTCTTTACAGACCGGCAGAAAAACATCCGGTGTGATAACCTCACCTTGTTCATCAAGCAAACGGGCCAGCATTTCATACAGGGCAGGCTTTCGCATTGGCAAGGTTACGATTGGCTGCAGATGCAATTCCATCTTACCCATAGCAAGTGCACGGCGAACGGCCTGTTTTTCATCATCCGAAATGGTGCTTTTATGTTGGCCATGATGCAGATTGGCAATAGATTCCAATGCCTTTGCTGCTTCTTCCGCTTTGGCACGGCTTGCAGCCAACGTGGAGGCTTTTTGTTCTTCCTCACTGAGTGCCGGTGGCTCGTCATCAATTGCCATGGGCTCAGGCATTGGCTCCGATGGTGTCACCTCCGATTGTGATTGAGCTTCGTCTCCTTTGGCCTTGTCAGCGACGGCCACCTTTGTGGCCTGCAACTTTTCCCGCGTCGCCAATGCTCCATTACTCAGACTTTTCTGAATTTGAGCCATGGTCTTTGTGGCCTGATCCATCTTGGATTTCAAAACCTTTGCACGCTCTTCGTTCAGCTCAACTCGCTCATCAATCTCGGCACAACTTTCCGCCAGTTGCTTGACCAAGGTTCCCATCAGATCCAGTTCGGCAAGTATGGGGTCCATCTCACCGCGCATTCTGCTCGCAACAGTTTGTTCGAGCTGCTCGGTCAGCTCGCGCACATCTTGCACATCTTTGGTCAAAGAAAGTTTGAGACGCGTCAGATCATCCATCTGCTCATCAATGATCAAGCGATCGCGCACACGGCTGATTTGATAATGAACCAACATCAAAGTGAGTAGCACACCCACAGCAAAAGGCGCAGCTTCGAGAATAGTCAGCCCGAATTTATAATTCAGGATCACTCCAACTGAGGCAGAAATCACCACCATACAGATGGCAATGAATAGTGCACCCAGACGCTGCATAACTTTCTCCGCCCTTTAATCGATATCCGCGCCCACCAGCCAATCCGCCAGTTTGGGCGACACAATCAACATCGATGCCGATATAGCCTGACGCCCTACCCGTGGCCATGGGTAAAAACCGGGGCGAATCAAAGCTTTTAATCTTTCGTTAACCCTAGCTTGCCGGAGCGTCAGTGAAAAGGGGGGATCTGTTCACGCTCCGATCTACGCCAAGCTTATCGACAAAGCTCTGCATGAAATGGATAAATTTTCTCACCTTTGACCCGCAACATGTCAAAAAAAGCTGCCCTGTTCCGGCGGCAACCGGAACAGGGCAGAGTTGAGGCGTCACATATGAAAAGCTGCATATGGAGCACGGAGTTGGGAATTCAGAATGATATGAATGGTTCAAATCGAATTATCAGAACAAACTTAGCTGTTGCTCCTGTGATTGAGGGGCAATGAAATGATCGGTGCTAAGACGTAGTTTTCTTTTGGATAGCCCCAAACGCCTGATGGCCACTTCAAGCCGTTTCTGGATCATATCGGCGTAAGGCCCCTGCCCTTTCATGCGCTTACCAGGAGTGGAATCATACAGGCGCCCACCGTGCATGGAGCGAAGAACGTTGGTCACATGGCGATAACGATCCGGGAAATGGTGCAACAACCATTCCTGAAACAGATCAGCCACCTCACGCGGCAGACGTAGCAAAATGGTACTAGCCTCCACGGCGCCGGCTTCAAAACAGGCTTCCAGTATGGCTTCCAGCTCAATATCATTCAGGGCAGGAATAATAGGAGCCATCAAAACCGCGGTAGGAATTCCTGCACTGGATAATTGCCCGATTACCTCAAGCCGCTTTTGAGGAGCAGCAGCCCTTGGCTCCATGACAGCGCATAATTTGCGATCAAGGGTCGTGACCGAAATTGCCACTTTGACCAAATCCCGCTCGGCCAATTGCTTCAGCAAATCCAAATCCCTCAGAATAAGGCTGGATTTGGTGACAATGGAGACAGGATGGCCCGTTTCCAGCAAAACCTCCAAAATTCCACGCATCAGACGATAATTACGCTCTATCGGCTGATAGGGATCGGTATTGGTTCCAATGGCAATCGGGCGAGGCTTGTAGGTTGGGGCCGACAACTCCCTTTTCAACTGCTCCACTGCATCAGGTTTGGCAAAGAGTTTTGTCTCAAAATCCAGACCGGCAGATAATCCCATATAGGCATGGGTTGTTCGGGCAAAACAATAGGTGCAGCCATGTTCACATCCACGATAGGGATTGATAGACCGATCAAAGGGCAGGTCAGGGCTATCATTGCGGGTGATTATGGTTCTGGATTTCTCCTCCTGCACAGTGGTCTTCAGAATTGTTTCTTGCTCTTCATTGTTCCAACCATCATCCACCGGAGCTTTGGCATAGGGCTCAAACCGACCAGATTGATTGGTCAATGTTCCACGCCCGCGCGTTCGGCCATTAAGCGAGCGGGCAAGAAGCGGATCTTTGAGGGATGCAGTTGCCTTGGCTGCTGGACGCGCTGCTGGCCGAGCATTTACGGTTTGCCGCTGGTTCAATGCCATGATTTTTCTGTCCCACATTCTTGTGAGCAACCGTTCAGAATTGCTCAATTCAAACTTGATAGTTTGTTTTCTTTTTGTTCTCTTTCCAAAATGCCATTTTTACAGAACATTTCAAGAACAAAATTAAGACCAGAGATGATCTGTTGGTAACAGGTGGATAATTTGATTTGAATGCAGTCGATATCCTGGCAGTTTCGCTACTTCTTTTCCTCAAAAGAGCCGGAGTCGGGATCGACCTCCAGATCAATAATATCGGCTTCTCTTTTCTGAAACTCCGCTTCCTGACGACGCTCTTCGCGAATCCGTGCAGCCTGCAATTTTGTTGACTGAACCTTGAGCTTGCTACCCAGTTTGAAAAAGGCCCAGACGACTGCCAATGCCGCAGCAAGAACGAGCAATTTCGTGACCATGTCTTATGCCTTTCAAGGGTAGATATCACACAGCTTCATGGCTCCTCAAGGAAACCGAAGCTTTCTTATGTCATGAATAATCACTCTGGAAAAGACCTCAAGCGCTGAGTTTTCTCAAAAGCCGCTCAAGAGGCCCAGCACCCAGATAGTGACGCCATGTCACCGCATAGATCATGCAACCAATGAGAAAGAAGCCTGAATAAACCGAGACTTGTTCAAGAGTTGGAGGGTCTGGTTCAGATCCGGCCATCGCAATCCACCCCATTGCTTCCATAATCCCCATTCCGACAATGATATGAGCGATATAGAGCGTCAGTGCTTGCTGACCTGTCGTCAGAATTGGCTTCATCCAAGCTCGCTGACCGAACCAATCACCAAGCCACAGACAGAACACCAATACAACAAGTGCGGCACCTGAGGCGGAGATCATATAGATTGGAGACGGTGGAATAGGACTGGAGGACATCAGAGCCTGGACTAGCTCAACAAATTCCTGATCCTGAGCCACCTCAGGCAAAGCAATGATATCTCGTCCCATTTGAGCAAACAGAGCACCCGCAAACATCAACGCAAGCCCTGCACCAGCTATCCGAAGTCGCACCGTTGCGCTTTGCAGATTGAGTTGTGCCAGAGCCATTCCGAACAACAGGAAGGATATCCAGGGAAACACCGGGTGGAAGCCGTTATAAAAGGTATTTCGGATAAAGCCGTCAGGCGACCAAAGGCCTTCATATTGAAGAGTTTGCCAATCCCAACCAGCTTCATAATCAAAAACAAAATGCAGCGCAAGTGAGAAGAGAATGATGACAAAGGCAAGAGTAAGAAGTGACTTGCGATTTCCTGTGAGAGCGGTGCAGGCCAACAGGAAGTAAATCCCATAGAAGTGCAGGATATCAGCATCAAAAATGATGAGATTGAGCAAACCAAACGCAAAGAGGATGAGGCCGCGCTTAGCTTGTTTTTTGCGTATATCCGCCGCAGATACGCCTTTGTTGAACGCTTTTTGGGCGCCGAAACCTATACCAAGTCCGGCAAGCAGGACAAAGAGAGCAGCAGCCCTTCCCTCCAGCAATGGATGCATTGAAGCCAACCATGACGGAGTTTCAGCACTCATGCTTGCATTTGTGGCTACTTTGAAATTTACCAGCACCATGCCGACAAATGCTAAAAAACGGGCTATATCAAGCCCCGCCAAACGAATGGCTGGCGGGGTTGAAAAGGAATTTTCTAGAGGCCCAGACGAGACCATAATGCGCGCTCTTCCAAACTAGCCAGAATAGAATCCGCGGACAGGCCAGCAGCAATACGATCTATTGGATCGCCACCTTGCGCTGCCATCATCATGCCAGGCATACGAAAGCGCGAGAAGAGACCGCCACCAGAGGCAATGAGTTTGAGCTTGGTATCTTCGCCATATTTCTGCTTGAGATAACCACTCATATCGCCCAGCTCATCAACAAGGCCGTATTCCTTGCCTTTCTTTCCGGTCCAAAAGGCTCCAGTGAAAAGCTCGTCCTCTTCCTTGGTCAATTTGTCACCACGACGATTGCGTACCAAATCCTTGAACGTTTCGAAAAGATCTTCGAGCAAGGCATTGAGGTGTTTCGTGTGATCCGGATTTTCCGGCTTGAACGGATCTAGCATGGCTTTTTGCGTACCAGCGGTATAAACGCGACGTTCAACACCCAGCTTCTCGATGGCATCGACAAAACCGAAGCCACCGGACACGACACCAATCGAACCAACGATCGAACTTGGATCCGCTACAATCTCATCGCCTGCAATTGCAAGCATATAACCACCAGATGCAGCAGCATCCTCACAGAAGGTAATTACCTTCTTGTCTTTTTCCTCGGCCAACTGACGAATACGCTCATAGATCAGCCGGCTCTGAACAGGCGATCCACCGGGGCTGTTGATCGCAATGGCAACAGCTGGCGCATCCTTGATGGAAAAGGCTTTGTGCAATTGGCCTGCAACGGAGGCCATGGAAAGGCCCGGGCGCATTTGGCTTCCTACCATGATCGGCCCGGTCATACGCACCACCGGGATAATGGTTGGTTCCTTGCGATATTTTTCCGGCAAAAACTGTTTCAGCTTTTTCTTCAGGCTCACGATCTTGTCCTATGGCAATTCTGGTTGAGGAAACCTGCAATGCAAGTCCTTTGTCTTTCCTTATCTAGGATAGGAGACACAGAATTTCCAGAGGTCAATGTCTTTTGGCTTGCAATGGGTGGCAGAGCATCGCACAAAAAGGACCTTACCTTTTCTCTCCAATCCAATCGGACCGTCCCGGAGATCTCTGTATGCTTTCCAATGAGCAAATCTCAAGCCTTGTTGCTTTTCGTCACGCCCTTCACCGCCGCCCGGAACTATCTGGCGAGGAAGTAGAGACTGCGAAACATGTACAGGAGATGCTGGCTCCTCTTGGTGCAGATGAGATTGTCACGGATCTGGGACCCTGGACTGAGCCAGATGGAACCAAGCTGGGCGGAACCGGCATCGCAGTCAGTTTTGATAGTAGCGTAGAAGGACCAAGTCTTCTATTTCGCTGTGAGCTGGATGCTTTGCCGATTGATGAGATCAGTGACATTGATTACCACTCTGAAATCGAAACGAAAGCCCATCTTTGTGGCCATGATGGTCATATGGCTATTCTGACGGGCCTTGCGATGCGATTGTCGACTCAACGCCCCAAAAAAGGTCGGGTTGTTCTTCTTTATCAACCGGCCGAAGAAACCGGCAAAGGCGCAAAGGCGGTGTTGGAAGATGAGCGCTTTTCTCCTTTCATCCCGGATTATGCCTTTGCCCTTCACAATATCCCTGGCACACGCCATGGCGAAGTATTGCTGAAGTCCGGCAATATGTGTTGCGCCTCCCGCGGCATGCGTATTCGCTTTGAAGGCAAGACCTCCCACGCCTCGATGCCACAGGATGGCGTCTCTCCTGATGATGCCATTTGTGCCAGCATTTCCGGTTTGAAAGCCCTTGCCAATGGCTTGAACCCTGAACAGGCACTGGATGATGCGTTCAAGCTTGTGACCATCACGCATTGCCATATGGGCGAGCCTGCTTTTGGCGTCTCGCCTGCCGTCGGTGAAGTCTGGGCAACCCTTCGTACTGTGACTGACGCTGCCATGGGCGATCTGATTGAGAAAGCAGAAAGTCTGGTAAAAACCCAAGCCGAGAAATACGGTCTGCAGCTAAACATCGACTATGATGATGTCTTCCATGCTTGCAATAATGCTGTGGAGACCAGTGACATGGTGAAAGAGGCCTTGATCGAGACTGGTACAATCCATCACGAACAACCTGAGCCAATGCGCTTTTCAGAAGACTTTGGTCTGATGGGGCATCACTGCCCCTCTACTCTCTTTCTGCTTGGATCTGGTGAGGCGCAACCACAATTGCACAATCCAGATTTTGATTTTCCGGATCAATTGATTGCGACGGGCGTCTCTATCTTTGAGACCATCATTCGCCAAAAGCTTGGTTAGAGCCGGGCTTTAGCTCAAATCAATCGCAGCGCCGTGGCGATGGATGGCTTCGACCTTCTCGCCTGGCTTGTCACTGCCTTCATCATGCAAGGCAATGGGTGGTAGCAACCGGAATGGCGCACGGGACTGCTTTTTGCCCTGAATGACCACACGGTGCGCAGCTTCTCCCACTCTTGCGGCAAAAGGCTGAACCGTGATGCCACCGAAACGCCCTTCCATCAGATGCAAGAGCTCCGGTAATTCGTCTGCTCTTTGCACCACAGTGAAAGTTCCGCCTTTCTTGAGAATGGAGACAGCGGTACGAAACCAGGGCTCCATTCCTTCATCTGTGAGCATATGGGCCATTGCACGAGCCTCATTAGGCGAGGTCTGAAACTTTTCCGGCCGGTAATAAGGTGGATTGGCAATCACATGATCTGCGATATTCTCAGATAGCCCCGCTTCCATCCTCGCAACACCACGCAAAGCTATATCACAATTGAGAACAGAGGCCCGGTTCAGAAATGAACGACAATCTGACCGACGCATATTCAAGTCAGCCAGCGCTGCCACGGTCTCATCCAGCTCGACAGCCAACAGATCAATCTTGCCAATTCTAGCCGCCACACACAGTCCGGCGGCACCTACGCCAGAACCGAGATCCGTTACGACCTGTCCTTGCCGAGCTGGAACACATGCCGCCAAAAGCACCGCGTCAGTGCCAGAACGATGATGACCCTTGCGAGGTTGAAACAAGCTGAATTTGCCGCCAAGAAACTGATCCTCGGACAGATCCAGATCGCTTGGTACTTCACTCGCATTAACGAGACAGGCGCTCTTCTCGATCAAGGATGGCAAGCTAGATTCAATCATGGAATTTTCGACTTAGAGACAAATCTATTTGGATTTTTTAGGTGCGCTGGTTTCATGAGCCAAGCCAGCATCTTCCATTAAACGGCGCGCTTGATCCTCATATTCCTCATCCACCAAAATCCGGCGTGGCAGTATTCCCAAGGACCCTTCCAAAGTGCTCATATTCAGATCCAAGGCCTGAAAAGGAATGTTAGAATCCCGCAGCAAGGCCTCGACATATGACAATGTCACTGCGTTATTGGTCTTGATCAGCTCTATCAAAAGACGCCCCTTTGGTGCCAAACGTATCTGTTGTGATATTTAGGCTGCTTTACCCAGATTTAGCAAGAGCTGACAATCTCACAATCAGGACATCATTCACTGGCAGGAACAGTCACACCTGGTTCATTTGCGGCTTTATTCTGGCCTTCGATCTCGTGAAGTTGATCGATGGTGCATTTTTCAAGGCTGAAGCGCCTGCTGAGCTCTGCTTGGGCTGCCTTGTCAATCTCATTTCCATCAATTGATGCAAGGCTCAAGCGACCATTCATGTGATAGGTAAAAGACCATTTTTCCCAATCTTTACCGTCGCTTGCCGCTTTTCGCATATTCACCATCATGGAAAGCAAGCCATTGGATTGGCCCTTCGCGGGTGCCTTATACAGCACATCACGATAATGAAAAAGAAGATCGCTGGCGGGTTCATAACGCGCCAAACGCAGTGCCAAGCCTTCATGAAACTGGAAATACAGCGCTGTTTCATCACAAGTTGCCCCACGAGGTGCCCAATTCCCTTCTATCGACGTAAAAGGAACCGGAGCTATTTCCGAGCAGGATGCAACCAGTAACCCGATCACGCAAATTGCAGATACACGACGCTGCATGCGCCAGGAAACACATTTAAATGGAACAGAGAAGAAGCTAGCCTGCATGGATATAAACAACATGTTGAGCAAAGGATATCTCGCCTTCTAACACCCTGAGGGGTGATTGCAAGCCACCAGTTATGGTCCGTTGCTTGCTCCCCTGCGACATATTGCGCCTTGGACCTCATCAATATGGTTCAATAAACGCATAATTTACCTTGATTTAATCACAAAAGCGGGGACGAGCTCTTGCTGTTGCCTGTTTGCCCCCCTATTCTCCCGCCGAGTTGATGGAACCAATAGCTGGAGCCAACCTGTGAGCGTTGCGATCTCGATGGACCAAAAGAAAAAATCACAAGCCAGCATTCAGCCGCTGATTGATCTGGTACGCCCTGACATGGGGCGAGTGAATGAGTTGATCCTGGAAAAAGCCGGATCCGACGTTCAGATGATTCCGGAAGTGGCCAATCACCTGATCGATTCCGGCGGCAAACGCCTGCGCCCGATGCTGACTTTGGCTGCGGCTCAGATGTGTGGTTATGATTCTGAAGGCCAGGGGTTGGATGGACATGTCAAACTGGCCATGGCAGTCGAGTTCATGCATACCGCTACGCTGCTTCATGATGATGTGGTTGATGAAAGCGATATGCGCCGTGGAAAACTGGCAGCCCGCATGCTCTGGGGCAATCAGGCCAGTGTTCTGGTTGGAGACTTTTTGTTGGGCCAGGCCTTCCGCGTAATGGTGGATGTTGGCTCGCTGCAAGCTCTGGATGTTTTATCGACTGCTGCTTGTGTGATTGCCGAAGGGGAAGTTCTGCAGCTATCAGTCGCACAGAACATGAAAACCACCCGTGCAGAATATATGGAAGTCATCCGATCCAAGACTGCAGCACTCTTTGCTGCTGCTTCCGAAGTTGGTCCCATTCTGGCTAACCGACCGAACCAGGAGATTGTCGCTCTGCGCACCTATGGTCTGGAGCTGGGCAATGCTTTCCAGCTCATTGATGATGCGCTTGATTATGGTGGCTCCGCCGCTGATCTTGGCAAGAATGTGGGTGATGATTTCCGAGAAGGGAAAATCACCCTTCCTGTCATTCTGGCCAACGAGCGCGGTTCTGAAGAAGACAAAGCTTTCTGGAAGCGTGTGATGGAAGATCGCAAATTCGATGAGAGCGATCTTGCCCATGCCATGAAACTTCTGGACGAAACCAAAGCACTGGAGGAGACCCTGCAACAAGCGCGTCAGGCTGGCGCAGATGCCATTGCAGCACTGGATGTCCTCCCGGATAGTGCACACAAGTCCGCTCTGATTGACGCAGTCGAGTTCTGTATCAGCCGAGCCCACTAGGCGCCGAATTCCTTATGTAAATTACAAAGCCGCCCGGATCTCGCTGGGCGGCTTTTCTTTTCTGACAGGCTAGACCTCGTGGAAATTCTTGCTGTCTGCGGGTGCCTGTTCTCGCTGGTTCTTGCCATAGTCCCGAATGACCGAAGCTACACGCAGACGATAACCGGCAAACGCTTTACTCCTTCCAGCCACTTGTGCTGATCTGTGCATATCGAGATTACGCCATCTGGCAACAGCCTCTTCATTTTCAAAGAATGACAAGGACAGGATTTTTTCCGGATTGGTCAGGCTTTGAAAACGCTCAACTGATAGGAAGCCCTCAATCTTCTCAAGTTCTTCTCGCAAGTTGGCAGCGATATCCATATAGAGCATCTTGTGCTCCTCATGAGGTTCTACTTCAAAGATCACGGCAATCATGGACTATCCTTCCTCTTTGGAATGAGCAGGCAAAATAAGCGAGCTGTGTGGTGCTGATGCCAGTTTCAGAAAAGTTCTGTCTTCTCTCAACAGAAACTTCTCGCGTTGAGCAAATTTATAATTCTCGATTCCCAACGGGTCATTTGCCAGACGTTTCCTATAGGCTTCATAGGCTGCCAGGCTTTCGATATGATAGACACCATAGGCTAAAGTGGCCGAGCCTTCATGAGGTGCATAATAACCAACCAGATCTGCACCATTCCTCGGAATGGCTTGCCCCCAGTTCTGGGCGTATTGCTCAAACAGATGCTTTTTGGTTGGATCAATATGGTAGCGAATGAAGCAGGTCAGCATGAGTTAGTCCTTTCAATGAACATGTTGATGTCTTCATTTCTTTTGCCATATTGCGCTTCTTTCATGCTTCGATTAAGATCGAAGCATGAAAGAAGGACCCGATATAGCCCTACTGGGTAGCTTGATTGGTGACCCCGCTCGCGCCAACATGTTGGTTGCCTTGCTAAGCGGCAAGGCACTGACGGCCAGCGAATTGGCTCGCGAAGCTGGCATCACATTGCAGACAGCAAGCTCTCATCTCAAAAAGCTGGAAGCTGCAAACCTGCTTGCTTTGCGAAAACAAGGGCGGCATCGCTATTTCGCATTGGCAGATGAAGATGTGGGAGCGTTACTCGAAAGCATGATGGGATTGGCTGCTAAACGCGGGATGCTACGCACACGCACTGGCCCCAAGGATGCAGAGCTGCGTCATGCCCGTATTTGCTATAATCATCTGGCGGGAGATATGGGCATTCAAATGTTTGATAGCATGGTCCATCAAACCTTCCTCGCCGAAGCGGATGAAGTGATTGACTTAACCGGCAACGGTGAGGCTTTCATTCTTGGGTTGGGGCTTGATCTGAAGGCGCTCAAAAAGCAACGCCGCCCGCTTTGCAAAGGATGCCTGGATTGGTCCAATCGTCGCACTCACCTGGCCGGTTCACTCGGGCAGGCTTTGCTTGAGCATTTCCATGCTCAAAAATGGGCACACAGAGAGGAAGGCACTCGTATCATTCGCTTCAATGACAAAGGAACAAAGGCGTTTCACACCCTCTTTCCCATGCCTTCCGGTCACAATGGCTAGCTTCTAATCCAGGCGACCGTAGAAGGTCTTGCGGGCATTTTCTGACAAAGCAATGCCGGGCTCAGAATTATAGGCCAACACCGCGAGCATTCGGGTGCGATCGCCTTCATTGGGGGCAACACGGTGAATTGAATTTCGGCCACGGAACAGGCTGAGTGTTCCCGGGGCGGCATTAAGAATCTGAACCGGCTCTTGCCCATCCAGTACGCGCCCGACTTGTGCAAAATTCATCTCGCCTTTGTCAGCATCGCGAACATTCGCAACATATTCAAATGCACCACCAGATTCGGTGTCCTGAATCATCAAAGTGATAGCGAAAGACGAATTATCGAAATGCCACCCCAGTTCCTGTCCTTTTTTTGCGTAATGAAGATTGATCGAGGACACATTATCGGCATAGGGATAGAGGGCATTTTCTCCAAAAATTTCACATAGAAAACCCTTGAAAACATCCGACATATATAGCTCCCGCAAAGGAGAGCTTTCATCAATCACATCATCAGGAATACAGCCTTTCGTGGAGATAACTTCACGATTTCGTGGATGATCCATAGGATATGAATCATCACACGGTGTAAGATAGACATTATGTTCCTGTTTGCAGAAATAGGCATGATCTTCACTTCGGACACCCTCATGTCTCACCGCTTCGATTGCCGAAGGGGTAAGGAATTCACCCAGCATCAAGACCCCGGTATCATCAATCTGTTGTCTGCATCTGGCACGGTATTCGGCTTCACCAATGGGATGTTTGTCGAGATTGATAATGGAAGATAGCTGCATTGAAATACCCTGATGATTTACACTGGCAAATAATTTTCCAATTTTGTGTCTGCCAATTCCTGATCTGCAATTATACCTCACCAATTTGGGTGGGTCTGATTTTCAAAACCACTGCCTCGTTGAGAGGGAAGCCTTTTTACCACTTTCCAATGGTCCTTGCCATCCCCCTGTTATTGCAACCCAAGCAATACTGGAACCTGATTTAGGAAGAAAAACAGCCGTCTGCCTGTGGGTCCAGCAGGTTGGCGCTTGCCCCTTTGCCCTAAAAAAGCCATGCTGGATTCTTAGCAGGTAATACTATTAGGCCTTGGCATTTCGTTTACCTTCGCTGCATGCTGTTGGCGTAATCCATCATACCTTCCAACTTTGGTTGACCTGGCATGTATCGATAGGTCGGTTGGCCTGCATATAGTTTGAGTCTAGATTTGGGGTCCTTTCGTCCATGGTGCATCTTCACATCTTTCGTCGATTTCTTCTTTCCGGCGCTGCATCCCTGCTACTTGTTACCTCTGTCTTCGCCGCTGAAGATGATAAGACCTCTCCAGAGACCGACGCACAAATTATTGAAAAACTTGAAGGGTTACCGGGAAATTTGACAGCCAATTATCTGTCTGCCCGCTTGGCTCAACAGGAAGAAGATCTTGGCCTTGCTGCTCATTTCTATTCCAAAGCCCTGGAGTTGGAGCCTGACAATCCGGTTCTGCTTGAACGCAATTTCTCCCTGACCCTCGCAGTTGGTGATCATGATACAGCCTTCAAGCTGGCAGATCGCATGACCGAAATGATGGCCAGAGCAAAGGCTCAAGCTGAGGAACGTGCGCGCGAAAAAGCACTCAAGGACGAGCAAACCAAGGCCGAAGTTAAAAAAGACGAACAGACACTAACTCCCGCAGAAAAGGCAAAAGCCAAAAAAGAAAGAAGCCAGGAAAAGACAAAAGCTGTTGTCAAAGATGAAAAATCTGACAAGAGCAAAGATGCCTTGTCAAAAGAGCTTTCCAAAATCGAAAGCAAGGCCGATATGGCCAACGAAGAGCTTGCCGAGCCAATTCTCGATAGCAAAGTCGAGCCTATGGTTCACCTTGCTTTGGGCGTTAAGGCTCTGAAAACGAAAGCCTATAGTAGTGCTACAAAGAGCTTCGAAGAAGGCATTCATATTCTGGTCACACGACCTGCTGATCTATTGAGCCTTTCGGGTGGGCATCGTCGTGGTATGAACAGTCCGCGCTTGCTGTCCGCGTCTGCACAATATGGTCCGTTTGCACAGATCACTCATACCATTCTGCAAGCCTGGTCCCTGATCGGACAAGGTAAAGAAAATCTGCCACAAGCTCTGAAACTTCTGTCCGATATTGATCGCTCGGAAGTCGATCAGTTTTTCTTTAATCTGCATTCTGGTCTGATTGCCGCTTATGCCAAGGACTATAAAAAATCCATCTCGTTCTTGCAGGCCAGTTTCGATGCTGATCGTAACAGCTTGCCAACCGCGCAGGCACTGATCAGCACCCTACTGAAGGCTGATCGCAAGGAACAGGCACAAAAGACACTGGATGAGTTCCTGAAAAGTGCGGCAAGCATTGATGAGAAAACCTGGCTAAAACTGACCTACGGTGGAATGGATCAAGCCCCCAGCTTCATCCGCACACCTCAGGAAGGGGCTGCTGAATTATTCAGTACACTCGGCGACGCCCTTTCTCAGGAACAGGCTTTGGAAGGTGGTGCGCTTTATCTGCAGTTTGCCAATTATCTGCGTCCCAAACATCCAAGAACTATGTTTGCCCTTGCTCGCCTGAATGAGCGTATGGAGCAAGATGAAGGTGCACTGGCTTATTATGACACTGTTCCACAAACCAGCCCGCTTTATCGCGACGCAATGCGTCAGTCCGGTTTGACGCTGTCCCGTCTCCAGCGTGGCGAGGAAGCTGTTGGACGCCTTGAAGGATTGTTGAGCGATGACCCCGGTGATCTGGAATGTGTTTCCATTCTTGCTCGCGTTTTGCAGGCAGAGGACAGATTTACTGATTCCATCTCCGTACTAACCGAAGGATTGAAGACTATTCCCAAGGAAAGAGACATTCACTGGTCTCTCTATTTCCTGCGTGGCTCTGCTTATGATCAGATCAAGCAATGGCCAAAGACTGAAGCAGATATGAAACGGGCACTGGAATTGTTTCCCAACCAGCCAACTGTTTTGAACTATCTGGGCTATAGCTGGGTTGATCGAGGCCTCAATCTGGACCGGGCTTTGGAAATGATCCGTCAGGCTGTCGCACTACGCCCTTATGACGGCTTCTTCGTCGACAGCCTGGGCTGGGCACATTATCGTCTCAAGCAATTCAAGGATGCTGTGATTTTCCTTGAACGGGCAGTAGAATTGCGTCCGGAAGACCCTACGATCACAGATCATTTGGGCGACGCCTATTGGCAAGTGGGCCGTAAGAATGAAGCACGTTTTCAGTGGGAGCGGGTCAAAACCCTGAATCCCAAGAAAGATCTACTTGAGAAGATCGAAAAGAAACTGGCCAAAGGCTTTGTGGAAGAAAAGCTGATTGGTCATGGCAATGACAAGGACGACAGCAAGACCAACTAACCTCTGCTCTTTCAGACTATCTTTGCCAAGTACTTGAGCTCTGATCAGAGGATGGTGTCAGAAAGAAGAAACAAGCATGACGATCCATATGCAGGATGAAGCGGTCCTGACCATTCCGGCTCCGGCCAAGGTTAATCTGGCCCTGCATATTACGGGACAGAGGGATGACGGCTATCATATGCTAGACAGCCTTGTTGTGTTTGGTGGTGCATCTGATGTCATTCATTTTCGTCAATCCGACCACTTGCATCTTTCTGTTACCGGCCCGTTCAGTGAAGACTTGCGGCACGAGCCGGACAACCTCATGGTTCGTGCTGCTCGTCTATTAGCTGAAGAATTCGGTTTGAAAGCCAAAGCTGATCTAACTTTGGAGAAAAACCTGCCTATTGCAGCTGGTATTGGCGGTGGATCTGCTGATGCAGCAGCAACCATAATGGGTTTGTTTCAATTATGGGATCGCACGGTCAGGGACGAGACACTGCGTGCCATTGCCTTGTCTCTCGGGGCAGATGTACCAATGTGTCTGGAGGGTAGCTGTCTTCGCGCAGAAGGTATCGGTGATGAACTCACATCCGGGCCGCGCTTGCCAAATGATCTCGGATTGGTATTGATTAACCCGCATATCCCGATTTCAACACCAGATATTTTCAAGAATTTGAAATCGAAAGATAATTCACCGATGGGACCGATTCCCTCAGCCTTTCTATCGGCTACGGCCCTTGCCGAATGGCTATCAGAACAGCGTAATGATCTGGAATTGGCTGCCATTGCCCAGGCCCCAATCATCGAAAATGTCTTGCAAGCCTTGAATGATGATGGTGATTGCCTCTTGGCTCGAATGTCCGGCTCTGGTGCCACCTGCTATGGCATGTTCGCAACGAAGAAACATGCCGAATATGCTGCAAGACGCATGGCCTTTTCCCATCCCAACTGGTGGGTCAGCCATGGTGGTGTGCAATAGCGTTCATCTCTCTGCTGAAAATGCTTTGCGTACCAATCGAATGAAGGTTTGAGTTCCTAAATAATAGAAACTGGCATCGGGAAATTCCGTCGCTAGATTCATCTGAATTGCGCGTAAAGCATCGACATCATCATATGCCAGTTCGGCCAGATGATACCCCGCCAGATTTGCTTGCTCATAGTGCAAATATCCTCGTGTTCCAGACAATGTCAGCTCATAAAACGAACACTGAAGGTCTTGCGCGACCAAACTACGCAGTCCGTCACCATCCTTGTCATCCGGAAGGGAAGCTATGGCAATGATCTTGCCATTCGTTCGCAGTGTCTGAAAAAATGCCACATCCAAAGATTGGGGCGCGATACAGGCGTCAAAATAAAGCCGCTCCCCACGCTCACCTTGCAAAACTCCAAATGCGGCGGACATAGCCCGCAAGTCATGAGATTGCACGATCTTGCGTTCAAGAAAGAGTTCGGCAGTTCTCATTGCCAAAGCCTGATTTTGAGCAAACCAAACTGGCATACCTTTGTCTTTGGCAACGCTCTCTGGCAGTTGGATCTTATCGGCTGCAATCACGCCAAGATGATCATTCCATTCCCTGCAATTTTCATCCATCACCAAAAGATCGGAGGTCAAACCGATGGCCAGCTTGTTGTCAGCGATATCTTTGAGATCTGGCCCCAGATAGCCTGGATGTTCCAACAGAATGGATGTCAGAACAGACACGTGGGATGGCAGATTTCCGACCTCATCATAGCGAGCTCCCCTGCCGGTCTCCAGAACAAAATAATCGACCTTTTGTTCCTTGAACCAGGATAGAGCAATCAGAAGAAATGTCCCCATTGGCGACAGATAGCGTCCCCTTGGCAGGTCTTCTTGCAGATCTTGCAAATGCGGCTGCAGTTTCAGGAAATGAGCAATAAAGGCATCTTTGGAAGCAAACTTACCATTTATACGCATGCGATCATTGTGATCGAATTCTTCTGGTGAGACAAAAAGGCCAACCTTGGCATCGGTTTCTTTTCGCAAAATTTGTGCAATCATACGCGAGGTGGTTCCCTTTCCCTTGGAACCAGTCACACGAATGATGCGTTGCTTTTGGGGTATCAAGTCCAGCTTTTTCGCCAGCGCCACGAGCAGGCTCGGGTCGCGAATATCCTTATCGAGCTTTCCGGCTACCAAGTTCTTTTGTGACATGAAAGAAGCATAGATTGCATCCAGCACCCCATCAAAAGCCACTTTCTTTCCCGATAAACCGCCCATATTCGTCAATGATCCTTTTGACCATCACGAGAGATATCAGTTCCTTTGCGGATCAGCTTCTCTTTGAGGCGATGCATGGAAATCCAGACGAAACCCGCAACCGGCAAAACCAGACCGGCCGCCAGCATGGTTTTGCTCATCGGTAGCACCTTGGTCAGAGGAGCCAACAGATAGGTAAGCAAACTCACGGCATAATAGGAAATGGCAACAACCGAGATGCCCTCTACCGTTTCTTGCAAACGCGCCTGTTGCTCCGCACGTCTATCCATCTTGTGAAGCAGCGCACGATTCTGTTCAGCCGTTGTGACACTGACACGTGTACTCAATAGATCAGCTGCTTTGTCAGCTCTGTCTGATGCATTTTGCAAGGCTTCATGGGCAGCGTGACAGGTCCTCATTGCCGGATCGAAGCGACGTGTCATAAATTCTACAAAAAGCTGGCGGCCCAACACTCTGCCCTCACGCAGAATATTGGTTCTATCATGCACCAATCGCTCATAGGCTCGGGTGGCTGAAAAGCGAAAAGCCGAATTGGTGTCAAGCAAGGCGATTTGTGACGACAGCTTTTGCAATTGCTGCAAGGTTTCCTTGTGATTGTTGTCGACTTTGGCCATGGCCTCGACTGTACGGGATAATTCCCGATTGATGCCTTCCAGGTCCGAAAAGATCGAACGAGCGATTGGAAGTGTCAGCATGGCAATGCTTTTATAGGTTTCGATTTCCAAAACACGCTGGATGATACGACCAAGGCGGCGTGGGCCAATGCCCTTTCGCCCCAGCAGAGCAAAACGGATATGGCCTTCCTGATCAAGATGAAAGTTTCCTGCCAATACGGCCATATGATCGGAAACCCAACCAGCAGCAAAACCTTCATGCATGAACCAGCTACGCAAATCGGTATTCACCCGGTGCTCAATCGCCATGATGTCCGGTTCTATTTCGACCTGTACCACAGCGGAGGTAATACGCCGCCCTGGATAGGTCGCTATCCAGTCTGGAGCAAAATAGTCATGCAAATCCGGCGCAAACGGCTCTGCATCCATATTGGAAGAATAGAGAGTATAGGTCGCAAATTCCGTATGGTTTTCCCATTTCAAGGTGAGCCGGTGATCCGGATTATCAATCAAGGTGGCAAAATGATAGACAACCCCGGGGCGTTCAGGATGGTCTGCACCAAAGCGGTCCAGAAAATCAACAAGCTGTCCATGTGCCAGCGCCTGATCATGCAAGCTATCTTCATCAGGTTTAAGCGCTATGAAGGCAACCCGGCAAGGAGCTTGCAGTTTGGCAAAGGGGCGCGCATGCAACTCATCGGTCATGGGCACACGCATATGGTGATCGAGTGACGGATTTTCGGTCAACTGATTGGCGCTGCTTATGTTTGTCACGGCCCTGCCCTTCATTGCCAGCCTCAGTCCAAGGCTTTTAATAAAAGGAGAAGAAGGGCAAAGGTCAAGAGACGATTGCCTGCTCTGCTATATTCTCATCAGCTTTGTCGGGATGACTTACATGAGGACCGTGCGTTCTAGTCTGCGCTCTCTTCCAATAGAAACTTTGAGACGATAATCGCAAGGCCCATTCCCAGCAACTGCGCAGCAATGAAAAAAGCAGCATCTTCCGGGCGAATGCCGGCAAAGGTATTGGAGAAAATACGCGAAATAGCAACTGCCGGGTTGGCAAAACTGGTGGAGGAAGTGAACCAATAGGCCGCTGTGATATACAAGCCCACAGCCGCAGGAATAGCGGTTGGTTTGGATTTCAGGCACACAAGAATGGTAAGCAGAAGACCCACAGTTGCAGTGATCTCGGAAACCCATTGTGCAGGCCCGGTGCGAACTTTTTCCGAGATCTGAACCACATCCAGCTCAAACATGAAATTGGCGATCAAGCAGCCAAGTATGCCGCCAATAATCTGGGCAACAACAAACTGTATGGTCGTGGATGCTGCCAACTCTTTGCGCAGGAAAAAAGCAAGAGAAACCACCGGATTGAAATGCGCGCCGGAAATTGGCCCCAGCATGGTGATCAGGACAAACAGGATGGCTCCGGTCGGGATGGTGTTGCCAAGCAGCGCAACAGCCGTGTTTCCCGCTGCCAGATTCTCGGCCATGATACCAGACCCGACAACGGTTGCCACCAAAGTTCCCGTTCCAAGGAATTCTGCCAAAATTTGTGCTCTATGCGTGGACGCCATTAACGGATCCCCCCAGTCGCTCCGCTGAATGAACCAATCTCTTCCATCAGTTCACGGATTTCTTTTTTCTTCATTTCTTCAATCGGCATGGATACGAAGCGTCCAATGCGGTCCGATAATTGAGCATATGCGGTCAGGAAAGCAAGCTGGATGTCTTTCTCTGATCCAATGGCAGCTGCCGGATCGGGAATACCCCAGTGACCGGACGCTGGTTTGCCTGGCCAGATCGGGCAAGCTTCGCCGGCTGCATTGTCACAGACCGTGATGATATGGTGCATTTTCTTACCATCCAGATCGGTCGAGAATTCTTCCCAGCTTTTGGAGCGAAAGGAAGAGAGGCCGTAGCCAAGTGAACGCAGCAATTCCAGCGCATACGGGTTTGGCTCGTGCTTGGGCTGGCTACCGGCAGAGAAGGCTTTGAAACGTCCCTTGCCGACGCGGTTCAGAATCGCTTCGGCCAGAATTGACCGTGCAGAATTTCCGGTGCAAAGGAACAAGACTTTTTGCATGACTTTGGCTCCTGATATGAGGCGATGAAGTAGGTTTTGCGAAGGACCGCGAGGTGTTTGGGGACAAACAAAGGGCGATCAACTCTGGTCTTCGTCTGACGGAACAAGCTCTGTAGCGCGCGAAATGCCGTCTCTTTTCTGTTTTTGGCCATTACTCTTTACGGCAATCCTGAAGCAGTGAGGTCACCAAAGATTGCACTCTGTCTCGCCGAACAAAATAACGGACATTGCGACCCTCTTTGCTCTGACGGATGAGGCCGGCACGTGTCAGAATGGCAAGATGCGTGGAGAGCGTGTTATGGGGAACCGAAAGATCTTTGGAAATGACCCCTGCAACGAGCCCTTGCTCACCAGCCTGACTGAGCAGGCGAAAGGTTCTCAGTCGGGTATTCTGCGCAAGCGCGGCCAGTGCCTTGACCTGATCTTCATCAAATGCAGCATCGGCATTGTCCTGTTGTCTCATCTGTTCATCCATCCAAGATTCACTCACTCGTCGATGATTGCCGACTTGAATGCCAAGATTGCATGACAACGAGATGACAACAGATCTTCTTTTGATATCTTGTTGTTGGAAGCTGTCCTTGTTTTCAAAAATGGTCACAACACTGTAAAACGACAAGTTCTGGCTTAACCTTGACATCAGGCTGGGGCGTAAAAACCCTGACTTTTGTTGCATCGCAACATTTTACTGGTTAAACTGTGATGGTTTTGCGACTCATCTGATACACTTTGCGAACTTGCAGCATCGGTTCAGATTATCGAGAGTGGCAACATCATGGTGGCGAACAGCAAGGCAACCCTACCCATTGCTGTGGAGCCCTAGCGTGTGAGTTAGAGGACTGAAAGATGGCTCAGTGGGTCTATGGTTTTGGCAACGGATCCGCCCAAGGTGACGCAAGCATGCGCAGCCTGCTTGGCGGCAAAGGAGCCAATCTGGCGGAGATGAGCAATTTGGGATTGCCCGTACCTCCAGGTTTTACTCTTACCACCGAACTATGTCGCTACTATTACGACAATGGCCATTCCTATCCTGAAGACCTGAAAGCGCAGGTCAAGGACGCTCTTGCCAAAGTTGGGGAGCAAACTGGTCGGCGGTTTGGCGATGCCGAGCATCCCCTGCTGTTGTCTGTGCGCTCAGGTGCCCGTGTTTCAATGCCGGGCATGATGGATACTGTTCTCAATCTCGGCCTGAATGATGTCACTGTCGAGGCCCTTGCACAGGCTTCCGGTGACGCACGCTTTGCTTATGATAGCTATCGCCGTTTCATTCAGATGTATGGCGATGTGGTCATGGGTGTCGATCACCATGATTTCGAAGATATCATCGAGCAGATCAAGGATGAGCGCGGTTATGTGCTGGACACTGACCTTAGTGCAGATGACTGGAAGAATGTTATTGCCCGCTACAAGTTGCTGATCGAAGACGAACTGGAGGAAGCTTTCCCTCAAGATGGGGAAGAACAATTGTGGGGAGCCATTGGTGCAGTTTTTTCCAGCTGGATGAATGCCCGTGCCATCACCTATCGTCGCCTTCATGACATCCCCGAAGATTGGGGAACTGGCGTCAATATTCAGGCTATGGTTTTTGGCAATATGGGACAGGATTCAGCCACTGGAGTTGCCTTTACCCGCAACCCTTCCACTGGCGAGAAAGCATTATATGGTGAGTTCCTGATCAATGCCCAAGGTGAAGATGTCGTCGCGGGCATTCGCACGCCGCAGGATTTGACACTTCAGGCACGTTTGTCAGGGCATAATCAGGCTCCTTCAATGGAGGAAGTGATGCCCAAAGCATTTTCGGAATTTTCCGATATTTGCCAGACTCTTGAGCATCACTACAAAGACATGCAGGATCTCGAATTCACCATCGAGCGTGGTAGATTATGGATGTTGCAGACCCGCATTGGCAAACGTACCGGCAAAGCAGCTTTGCGCATAGCCGTTGAAATGGCCAACGAAGGCGTCATCAGCCGTGATGAAGCCATTTTGCGCATTGATCCTCGCTCTCTGGATCAATTGCTACACCCTACAATCGCGGAAGATGCTGAACGTAATCTGGTCGCAAAAGGCTTGCCTGCCTCCCCTGGCGCAGCTTCAGGTCAGTTGATATTCCATGCCGATGAAGCGGAAAGTCTGGCGGCGCAAGGCCGCAGGGTTATCCTTGCAAGGGTTGAAACCAGCCCGGAAGATATTCATGGCATGCATGCGGCACAAGGCATTCTGACAGCGCGGGGCGGCATGACTTCTCACGCAGCAGTGGTTGCCAGAGGTATGGGCAAACCATGTGTTTCCGGCGCCGGGTCTTTGCGCATTGACTATGACAAGGAAATTCTATCCGTTGGTCATATTACCCTTAAGAAGGGAGATGTCGTGACCATTTGTGGTAGCTCGGGTGAAATTCTGCTTGGAGATGTCCCCATGCAGAAGCCGGAATTGACGGGCGAATTTTCCACCCTTATGGGTTGGGTGGATGAAGCCCGCCGCATGCGTGTGCGTTGCAATGCAGAAACACCGCAAGATGCCAAGTCTGCTCGCGAGTTTGGTGCAGAAGGTATCGGCCTTTGCCGGACAGAGCATATGTTCTTTGATGAAGATCGCATTTCGGCCATGCGCGAGATGATCTTTGCCGAAGATGTTGAAGCACGTCGCGATGCTCTCGCAACCCTGTTGCCAATGCAACGCAAAGACTTCACCGAACTCTTCGAGATTATGGCGGGACTGCCAGTCACCATTCGACTATTGGATCCTCCATTGCACGAATTTGTGCCACATGAAGTGGAAGATATCGCCCATGTGGCACCATCCTTGCGTCTGACACCAGAAGCTTTGCAGGCGCGTATCACCACCTTGCACGAATTCAATCCGATGTTGGGGCATCGTGGGTGCCGTCTGGCCATCACCTATCCCGAAATTGCCGAAATGCAAGTCCGAGCCATCTTTGAGGCTGCAATCACAGCAGCGGTAAAAACCGGACGAGCGGTGCAACCGGAAATCATGGTGCCACTTGTCGGCTTGCGTGAGGAACTCGATTATGTGAAGGCACGGATCGATGCGGTTGGTGCCGATGTGATGGCAGAAGCAGGTCGTAGTGTCGATTACAGCGTTGGCACCATGATCGAACTGCCAAGAGCTTGTTTGCAAGCACGCACCATCGCTGAGAGCGCTGAGTTCTTCTCGTTCGGGACCAACGATCTGACCCAGACCACCTATGGCATCAGCCGTGATGACGCATCGCGTTTTCTAGCCGACTATCAACGCTTGGGAATAATTGACCACGACCCTTTCATCAGTCTGGATACCAATGGAGTTGGCGAACTCATCGAGATAGCAGCCGAACGCGGCCGATTTGCCCGTGACGATATCAAGATGGGGATCTGTGGCGAACATGGAGGTGATCCGGCCTCGATCGAATTCTGTGAGAAGATTGAGCTTGATTATGTCTCCTGCTCGCCTTTCCGCGTACCGATCGCACGCCTGGCTGCGGCGCAAGCCTATCTCAAAGCAGCCGAGCATCGTTAGGTTTGTGCCCCCAATCAGCATACGCAAATAGTTCTACAGATATGCGCTTTTGTCTGGTTCAGACTGTCACTTGAGATGTGTTAGCACTGAGTGAAGATGAATTGGTGTGCAGGAGACGAGTGTGTCACAGGATTTGTGGTGTCTGGATGCAATACGTGATGGCGGCAAGCGTGCCCTTGCCCGTGCGCTTAGCAATATAGAAGCACAAGATGGTCAGCTGAAGACCGCCCTGTTGCTTGATGAAGCCGCTCGCAATGCGAAAGCTCACGTTGTTGGTCTTACCGGCCCTCCCGGGGTTGGCAAATCGACCCTTACCAATGCCCTGATCAGAGAATGGCGTCGACGTGGCGAAAGCGTTGGTGTTGTGGCTGTTGATCCTTCTTCTCGCTTTTCTCTTGGCGCGCTCTTGGGAGATCGTACGCGTCTCGATACAGATCCTGCAGACAAGAATGTTTTTGTGAGATCCATGGCAGCGCGAGATCGCCTTGGAGGTCTTTCTCATGAAAGCTTGGCAGCTATAATTCTCATGCGAGCCGTATTCGATCGGGTTCTGGTCGAGAGCGTGGGAATCGGACAATCAGAAGCCGACATTGCCTTCGCAGCCGACACCATCGTGCTCTGTATTCAGCCTGGCTCTGGCGACAGCTTGCAATTCATGAAAGCCGGTATCATGGAACTGCCAGACATCGTCACTGTAACCAAGGCTGATATGGGTGCCCCTGCCCGGCGCGCCAAAGCAGATGTTCAAGGAGCGCTTTCACTTGCTCTAAAGAAAAAGGAAGATTGGTCAACTCCCGTCCTGATGACATCCTCCCCTACCGGACAGGGACTGGACTTGCTGATTGAGCAGGTCGATCTGCATAGAAACTGTCTATTGGAGAGTGGAAAGTTTTCAGCTCACCGCCGCGAACAGATGCGACTATGGCTGCGTGACCGAATTGGCATGAAATTTGGACAAATCGGCCTTCTACATGCCCAACTGGATGATCATCTGGATGAGGCTGGGGGGCCTTTTGAGGCTGAGTTCAAAATTACAGAGGAATTGACGCACCGTCTAACGCCCTAGCTCAGCCCCTATTCGTTGAGTGAATTCTGCGAGGATAATTTTGCCCGGTGACGTGGCGACAAACCGCAACAATGTGGCGTATCTTCAAGATCTTACAATTCCGCCAATGGGCAAAAGTATCTCGCCCTTCGGATTTCCCGGAACCCAACCATTGTCACAGGCTATTTGTTTGCAAACACTATTTCTTACTGCCCTCACTTGATGAACCTGCACCGTTTCGATCCGTCACACGGTTGTTCATTGCATCTTTCAGATGGAGGACAAAATTCACTATTGCCCCACCTATTGTCACCAGAACCAATAGGTAGGCAGGCCAATCAGACAGCCTGGCTTGATATATGAATACAAAGACTAAAATCGCCAGAACGCTGACAGCATTGAGCAGGCGCAGCCAAAGAGGCTGATTTTTGCGATCCATTTGGTTGTCTCCCAATCCGACAGTTTCATAGCCATAACAGAGACGACTTCAAAATACGAGTTGCGATCCCGGAGGGGTATAGTTTAACAGCCTCGTTTTTGACCGAAAGGTCACATTATATCCGTACCAATAAAACGCTTGGCTCCCAAACAGATATTTACAATACATCCACAGGGAAACACACTTATAAATACGAATCGCTTTCACGTACAACCAATTAATCAGGCGTACACAAAAATACTGAATTGGATACAGAATTATACACTTAAGATGCATAAGTGTTGCAAATCAGCCAAAACACCCCCCAATTTTTGGGGGAAAATCCTACTATTCATTGAATTTTGGGGGATGATTTAGGTTTTGAAAAGCGTTAGTCTGGTTTTGCTTGGCTTGTAAGGCTGGACGCTCCACCTTTCTTGGCTCTAGGTGCGAAACGCGAACATTCTGCGGGGACTGTTCCGATTTTCGTGTCCGACTGAAGACGTTCTTTGCTGGTTTGAACGTGAGTAGGTTAGCCCTTATTTGCTTAGTACCGACAACTTGCCCGGACCTCGGTCCGGGCATTTTTCATTTCCAACTTTCCTTTTCGCCTCTTTTGTCTAACTGCGTGGCTCATACAACCAAGCAGTCGTTCACAATGCCTATCTGCGAGAGCCCTTGCTGCCTTGATCATGGTTAAACCGAATTAACATCCCATCATTGCTGCCAATGCAATTTGCCATTCAACATCACCCTATTCTTCATGATGCCTTCATAATTGAAGTGAAGCACTGACTATTGGCCATATCTTTGCCTGCCTTATCCATGCCCCATTGCCATGAGAGAGAGCCTGCACATTCCAGTCCTTAACCACCAGAACAGTGCTCTCAGACTGGATTTTCTTGACATGCCATGGTCGGCAGTACCCATAGAAAGCGGGTTTTTCGTTGGCTAAATTTTTGATCCGGCTGTTAACTGTCTTTCAAGGTTAATAGCCCATTATCATACGCGATCAGGAGTGATCTGTATCTCATTTCTGACATTTGCGTTCGCGGCATCTGCGTTTTCTAGAGTCGTGATTGTGTAAATTAGTTGCGTATGTGTAAGTGGTGACGTGATGTCAAAAACTGCTTTGGGCCGTGTGAGCTCTCGCTTTGTATCGGGCTTGCTCGTAAGCACAGGCCTTATCCTGTCTTTCACCCAGCCTATCCCGGAAGAAAGCCGTGCCGGTCTGTCACTGGCCCAGGTTCGCCAGCAAGCATGGACACACAGCCTGTTTTCCGGCGATCAACTGGGAATACGCGGGACGCAGCTTGACTTTGCCATGACAGATGCCATCGCTGGGAATTCCGGATCACATCGAGCACTTATCAAGATTGCTGAAATTATCAAGGATGACCCGCAAGCTGGACGCTATGATCCAGACGCAAATCTTCCGATCCTCTTTATCGACAAGAAGCAAGATCTGGTTGTGAACCGTGCCGCCAAGGGAGATAAGCGCAAGGCTTGGGGATGGGAGCCGTATGAAGTCGCCAGCGGTCGAAAAGCCATTGGCTTGAACTGGTCCGGTTCCCTTTGGAACATGGCAAGCCTGTTCCAAGATCCGAAACGCGAAGCCCTGCCAAGACAGGCCTTTCACCGGGCCAAAGATCGCCGTATCATGATGGCGGATGCCAAAGCCTTTGTATTACCACGGCCTCCCAAGATAAAACGATCGCCGATAGCGTTGGCACAGGCAAATACCCAGCCGTCTGGCAAAACTGTCACAACTCGTCCTGCAGATGGTCTCGCAACAGGATCTACATCGCTAGCCTATGCCCCGAATTCCTTGCAAGCGCTTGAAGAACCATTTCGCGCCATCCTGACAGAGCAGAAAACCGGACAGGTCATCGAGGATAATCCTTACCTTAACCCTGAACCGACCGGTAGTGCCGAGGCTGTTGGCAAGGCTATCTCCAACACAGATCGCAACCCTGGCAAAACTGCAACTGAACGCAAGGGACCGCTGAACTTGATTGCCGCCTTGCCACGTACCAAGCCTGCAATAGGCAAAAAAGCAATCAAATCCACCATCGCTTCCAAGTCTTCTTCCAAGCCGATGGACACCAGCGCTGTTCTGGCAAAAGCTAAAAACAGCAAGAAGGCACCAGCTAGAAAACAGGAACCGCGTATTCAGGTCGCATCCTTGGCGCCCGTCAAAGTGAAGGCAGAAAAACCGAAGAAAAAGTCGCGTTGGGCAAGCTGGTTCAATTTTGGCTCTTCCAAGAAAAAGAAGGTCAAGATTCCAACCAGAGGTGAACATGCCTGGGTGACCAACAAGCTGCCGAAATCCAGCTATACCAAGCAACAAAAGACCTGTTTGGCGAATGCCATTTATTTCGAAAGCCGATCTGAGCCGATCAAAGGCCAGATTGCCGTCGCACAGGTTGTAATGAACCGGGTGAAGAATCCGACCTATCCAAACACCATCTGCGGTGTGGTCTACCAAAACAAGCATAAGCGGAACGCTTGCCAATTCTCATTTGCCTGTGATGGCATTCGGGACCGGATCCTGTCCAAGAAGGCTTGGGATACAGCCTGGAAGTTATCCGATCAGGTGATCAATGAAGAGGTCTGGCTGAAGAATGTTGGCTCGTCCACCCATTATCACGCCACCTATGTGCGCCCCAAATGGGCTCGTACCATGAAACGTCGCGGTAAGATCGGCCTTCATATCTTCTATAAAACATATGGTGGCGGCTGGAGTTAGGCCCCTACCCGCAACAAAACAAACACAAGGCGGTGCAGTGCATCGCCTTTTTTCTTCAATCACTCATAAATGAAATATGCTGCCCTGCATGGACTTCCAGGAGCAGTCAATTCAGCCTGACAATCTGGTGGAAAGCTCTCCGACACCTATTCTACCATGAAAGCGCAGGCGTTCAGCTATCATGAATTACCAAGTTTGCTGGAAACTTCCAGAAGATCATGCCAGGCAGCCCGCTTTTGCGCTGGTGTTCTTAGCAGAAAAGCAGGATGCAGGGTCGCCATGGCCGGGATTTGTCGGTTCTGGCCGGATGGATCTGCGATGGTATAGCTTTTCCAGCGCCCGCGCAGGCGCATGATACCGTCCTTGCTTACCAGCAATTGCTGAGCAGCTGTGCCTCCCAGAAAAATCAGAATATCGGGATTTACCAACTCAATATGGCGATGAATGAAAGGACGCATCATCTCGCTTTCATTCAGGCTTGGTTTCCGATTGCCTGGTGGACGCCATGGCAGGATATTGGTGATGTAGCAACTGGAGCGGTCTCGCCCAATGGCCGCCAACATCTTGTCCAACAATTGCCCTGCCCTCCCAACAAAGGGAAGTCCTTGAATATCCTCTTCCCGGCCCGGCGCTTCACCAATGCACATCAGGCTGGCATTTGGATTACCATCACCAAAGACAAGAGACTTGGCTGAAAACTTCAGGCTGCAACCTTCAAACTCGCTCAATGCCTGGCGCAATTGATCCAGGTTCTGTGCCTGCTGCGCCCGGCCTTTGGCTTCTTCAACCTGTCGTCCCATGCCAGCCAGAGCTGGTGCACCGAGATGAGTGTCCCCAGATCCATTTGGCGCACGTGCCTCTGCAGACCTATCCGAATTGGGGAATTGATTATTCATTGACTTTGACGTAAACGTCGAAGTGGTTGCATTGACGCCTTGTGGATCCGTCTGAGATGGATGAGGTGCCAGTGATGCACCTGCAGAAAAATTGTGAGGAGAATGAGCGGAATTTCCGTACCCAATATTGGGCGCAGCATTGGGAGAGGCCTGAATATGCGCCTTGGCCTGCTGACGAGCGGCAATCTGACGTTCCGTCTCCTTAAAACGGTCCTGGGGATCTTCGTCCAAGGGACAATCTGCGCCAAGAGCATCATACCATCGTATGAGTTCAGCCAGATCATGAGCAGATGTCACCATATTGGGAGAATTTGGCACGTGGATTCCGATATCTCTTTGCGCTAAAGCATTCTTTATAGCAGGCGATGAACAATGATCAAATAGACTTGTTGTACGCCTCATTATGTGGTTGAAAAGACTTCGGACCATCCGACCTCTAATGAAAGGACCTTTTTGATGACTGCCGATACAGCCCTTCCCGAACGGGAATATATGGAATTTGACGTTGTCATCGTCGGTGCCGGGCCAGCAGGTTTGTCAGCAGCGATCCGCATCATGCAGCTGGCTCAGGAAAAAGGCTCCGAGATTTCCGTCGTTGTACTGGAAAAAGGCTCCGAGGTTGGTGCCCATATTCTCTCTGGTGCGGTAGTCGATCCGGTTGGCCTCGACAAATTGCTGCCTGATTGGCGCGAAGATAGCTCCCATCCCTTCCAGACCGAGGTCAAGAAGGATGTATTCCGGGTGCTTGGTCCTGCTGGTAGCCTTACGTTGCCCAACTTCACCATGCCACCATTGATGAACAATCATGGGAATTACATCGTCTCACTCGGCAATGTTTGTCGTTGGCTGGCAGAAAAAGCCGAAGCACTGGGCGTTGAGATTTATCCCGGCTTTGCCGCTGCAGAAGTATTATATGACGACAATGGTGCTGTGCGCGGTGTAGCCACCGGTGACATGGGTGTGGGACGCGATGGTCAACCCAAAGATACTTTCATGCGCGGCATGGAACTGCGCGGCAAATATACCCTGATCTCCGAGGGTGTACGCGGGTCACTCGCCAAAGAAATCATTGCCAATTACGAGCTGGACAAAAACTGTGATCTAGCCAAATTTGGTATCGGCATCAAAGAGCTTTGGGAGATTGATCCCGAGAAACATGATCAAGGTCTTGTCACTCATTCCTTCGGTTGGCCATTGGATATGAAAACAGGTGGTGGTTCCTTCTTGTATCATCTGGAGAATAATCAGGTTGTCGTCGGTTTTGTTCTGCATTTGAACTACAAGAATCCATATCTATCTCCGTTCGAAGAATTCCAGCGCTTCAAGCAACATCCATCTGTACGGGACACCTTTGTCGGCGGCAAACGTATCTCCTACGGTGCTCGTGCCATTACAGAAGGTGGCTATCAGTCCGTTCCGAAAGTTTCCTTCCCCGGTGGTGCCTTGATTGGCTGTTCCGCTGGTCTTGTCAATGTGCCTCGTATCAAGGGCACCCACAATGCCATGAATTCCGGTATGTTGGCGGCTGAAAAGCTGGTTGATGCTCTTGGTGAAGGTCGCTCCAACGATGATCTTATCGCCTATGAAGAGGCATGGCGTGATGGTCCAATTGGCAAAGATCTGTATAAGGTTCGCAATGTCAAACCACTGTGGTCGAAGCTGGGTACCGTACTTGGCATCTCTCTTGGCGGGTTGGACATGTGGTGCAACACGCTGTTCAATTGGTCACCATTTGGCACCATGAAACATGGCAAGACTGACGCTGAAAGCACCTTGCCTGCGGCAAAGTGCAAGATGATCGACTATCCAAAACCAGATGGAGAAGTCTCGTTTGATCGCCTGTCTTCTGTCTTCCTGTCTTCCACCAACCATGAGGAAGATCAGCCGATCCACCTCAAGCTGGGTGACGAAGCACTGCAGAAATCATCTGAACATGATGTTTATGCTGGCCTTTCCAACCGCTTCTGCCCGGCGGGGGTTTATGAATGGATGGAAGATGATGCCAATCCAGGCGAGGTCAAATATGTGATCAACGCTCAGAACTGTGTCCACTGCAAGACTTGTGACATCAAGGATCCAAACGGCAATATCACATGGACCACGCCGGAAGGCATGGGCGGACCAAACTATCCGAACATGTAAGGATGTCACTGTTTGCCTGTCGATACGCTAGTCATGATGCCACGGCATCATGGCGTATCTTTCTCCTCGATACGCTGGCCATGGTGCCACGGCATCATGGCGTATCTTATGACATCGAGGATCCAAACGGCGACATCACTTGGACACGCCGGAAGGCATGACTGGGCCAGATTATCCGGACGTATGGGTGAAACGGCACCTGTTTAATTGATTGCTCACCACAATGAAACCCGGTCTCTCAAAAGTACCGGGTTTTTCATTATCAATCTCTGGCTTTGATACCTTGAGCAGCAATTCGACATAGCTATTGTATAACCTTGAACCATTAGTCCTGCGGTCCCGTATCCCAAGTATAAACGGTCAATCCCCATGGAGATTGAGTAATACAGCTTTCACAGTTTCTGACTTCACTATCCAAGGTGTAGTACGCGTTGAAATTGCGGGCGATTCCATCATCCAGAACAGAGACCATAACTTGTTCCAACGCCTCTTGATCAGCCTCTGGCCAAAGCGTTGGCAAATCGATCCCCACGATGTCACGCATGCGTTTACGCATCATATTGGACATGGGACGATTGCATTCAATAACCTGGAATTGTTGTTCTCTTTGTCCATCAACCGGGTGCCTCACCACAGTCATCAGTCCGTGAGGCAGAGCATTTAGGAGTTCTTCGAGATAATTCTGCCGATAGACAACAGGTTGAAGGATGGCAATCACTTCGTCTTCATTGATGTCGGTCGAGCGAACCGGCAGGTAAAGCACTTCCCAAAGAGCTACATGCACGGCCTTGATAGCTTTGAATGTTGTATAGACCGGCAGTTGTTTGCTCATTGCCAATTCACAATTGTCTATGTGAACTTTGGCAAATGCCTCACCACCACTTTTCAATGTCTGGCCAGCTAGAGAAAAGCCCGTAAAATCTACCATCCCCGGAGCAAAGTCCGTACAGAACCATTCTCCGCGCTCATCTATGGAAAAACGTGCTTGCTGATTGCGTGTGAGCTGGATTTCGGCCAATTCCATGCCGCCGATTTCAGGGAGCTTGCCTTGCTCCCTTTTCCATGACATCCAGGCATCATATGCGACAAGAAATTTCTCATCCGACATATGCTTTTTGAGATCTTCGGTAATGGAGAATCCGAAACCCACAATACTGTCCTCACCCCACTTGGCAACCAAATCCTTGGCCGCCCTCAAAACGAGATTGCCCGCCTGCGTGGATCAGTTCAGATAAGTTGCAAATAAATATATCTGCCACCGACAGGTTGATTTCGTTCACCTTTACGCAAATAGATTATCAATTTCTGACTGATCTGATTTTTTTTCTTCTTCAGCATCAATTGAGTCAAAATCCATGTCATTGAGCATCTGATCAACATCGTTCTGATCGACACCTTCCCCGCTGTGTTGGGGGCCATGCAGAATCAATTCGCGACGGCGACGCTCTTCTTCGGTTTCTTCCATCTGCGGGGCATCAAGGTCTTGTACCTTAAGGCGCTCAATGAAGCCTGATACCCGCTCATCAATCAGATTGAGCGTGCGCACAACCTTGGAAATACGCTGTCCAGTGATGTCCTGGAAAGAACAGGCTTCAAAAATCTCGATAATCTTGTCGTTCACCAGTGTAGAATAGGCATCCGCATCGGAAGGATCGGCACACATGATCTCTTCTGCAGCACCCATGATTGTATTGGTCGCATTTTCAGTAGCATCCACCACTGCATCAAGCTCACGCCCGGCATCAGGAATGGAGTTGTTGCGCATGTCTGTTGGACAAAGGGCAGCAATTTCCTGTTTCATGCTGGTGATTTCTGCAGCTATTGCAGAAAACTCAGAATAGGCGTGTTGATCAATTGCCTCAACATGGGCATCCAGACTCTTCGCCATCACTTCAGCCAAGGACATGATGTCGGTTAGCGAGACATCATCCGTCTTGTTCTGCTCAAGATATTTGACGATCTGCTCAATATTTGTCTTTGCAGCCAAATTTTCGCTCTGTGCCATGTTGTCTACCCCAGTTCTTCCAGTTAGCTGATTTATCGCCACTTATAGCGGTCTTTATCATTCTTTATGCAGATATGCGTGATCCACATCTCAAGGCGTACAGCCTTGCGATTCGATATTCTTCAAGTGCTCATCAATGCCAATGGCTTCCTGCATGTCTTGGACATGACAGACGGCCTGACCAAATAGTGGGGCCAATCATGCGAGAAAGGCGCATGGGTCGCCTCATCCTGCAAGTGATCATCGGCATTTACCCATACCGAATACCAGCCAGCCAACCGGGCATTTTCATGCCCGGAGCCGTGGCCCGTTCATATTGTCTGGCAATATGACCCTCAAGACCTAGCTGTCAAAGACGGCATCAATCTTGGTTTTCAGGGTTGCTGCGTTGAACGGCTTCACGATGTAATTGTTCACACCAGCCTTTTTCGCTGCAATCACGTTCTCGGTTTTGGATTCTGCGGTCACCATAATGAATGGTGTCTTGGACAGACTTTCACTTGAACGAACCTGCTTGAGCAGTTCATAACCAGTCATTGGTTCCATATTCCAATCGGAAATAACCAAACCGTAGCGACGATCCTGCATCTTGGCCAAGGCTTCGGTGCCATCTGCAGCATCATCAACATCTTCAAAACCCAACTGCTTGAGCAGGTTCTTGATAATCCGGATCATGGTTTTGTAGTCATCCACTACCAGTACCGGCATAGAAAGATCGAGGGCCATAAGTTCACTCCAAACTCACACTGTGTCCCGCTTAATTACGGGTTTTCACCTATTTATTGTCATAGATCTTACTGGGTTGTCAGCTCTTTCGGCCTCCTGTCACCCAAGCCTCAATCTAGCCTAAGGAGTTAAAAAAGCGGTTAATTGCCACAATCAAGAAAACTGGCCTTTATGTAAAAATGTCTCGTTTTTGGGCTAAATAGCCTGAAATTTCGGGAAATTTAAGAGCTTTGTAGGGATTTTTTCAGTCTTTGATAACCTTGACATTCATTAACCAAAAACAAGTGTGATCGAAACAAAGATTTCCTCTTGCAGAGTTGCTCTACCCTTATCTGCTGCGGCTCTATAAAAATGATTGTCTAAAAAACCATGAGAGTAACCAATCACCAATCCAGTCAAATTCCTTCATATTGACGCTCTTTCTTATTCGAAAGAATGCCTCATTTAATCAACTCAAGACTTGTGGCGTTTGGAACTGCGGCCTAATCTGACCATGCTGCAACGCAACATATTCAGTTCTGGCCAGTGACGCCAGAATAGAGAGTTCAACAGGGAAGAGAAAAATATGACAGCTCCTTTGAGCGGCGTAGAAGCCCGCACCGTCTGTTATGAGGATATGAGCGTCGGCCAAACCGAGAGCTTTACTCATTGCGTAACAGATGCTGACATCGCAGCTTTCGCTGCAGTTTCCGGAGACTATAACCCCATTCACATAGATAAGGAGTATGGCGCAAACAGCCAATTTGGCTCTTGTATTGCCCATGGCCTTTATACCGCCAGCCTGTTTTCTGCCATATTGGGAATGCGCTTACCGGGACCCGGTGCCATCTATATTGGCCAGACACTGAATTTCAAGGCGCCGGTCAAACCAAACGATGAGCTGACAATCGAAGTCAAAGTGGAAGAGAAGATAGATCGGGGCCGCCGGGTACGTTTGGCATGTGTGGCTCGTGTAGGCGAAACCATTGTATTAGAGGGTGAAGCTCAGGTGAAGGCAGTAAAAAAACCTGCTGAGTGATCGACCTCCGCAAGGTTTAAAAAAATCCCGCCTTACTTTTAGATCAGCAAGGCGGGATTTTTTGAAACATGCCCCTTAAAGATCAATATCGCAGAAGACCATAGCGCTCTCGCAAGGTGAAGCGAGAGGTAAGCACCACAGCGACAAAGGCCAGCCCGACCGCCAAGCCAACCCAGATCCCAACGCCCTGCCAATCCAATACAAAGCCAAGATAATAGCTGGTGGCCATGCCACATCCCCAATAACCGATGATCCCGACGATCATGGGTACCTTGGTGTCACCAAGACCACGCAGTGCAGCTGCCGACATGGCCTGCGCCCCATCCACCAATTGAAATAGAGCTGCAACAGCTAGATAGCTGACAGCCAGAGCAAAAGGAATGGTGTTGGCAGGATTGCTCTTATCAATATAGAAGCCAATCAAGGTTTCCGGCATGACAATGAAGAGTGCACCGGTGAAGAGCATGAAGCCAGTTCCAGCAACGATGGAAATCCACCCAGCTCTCTTCACGCCCAAAGGATTATGACTTCCTTGAGCAAGACCTACACGAATGGTTGTGGCTTGTGAAAGTCCCAAAGGCACCATGAAGGCAATCGCTGCACATTGCAGGGCCACCGCGTGAGCCGCAAGAGCGTCCTGTCCCAACCACCCCATCAATGCGGTCGCAGCAGAGAACATGCCTACTTCGGTGGTAATCATCAAACCAATCGGCACACCAACCCTCAACAGCTCCATGAAGCGCGGCCAATCGGGACGCCAAAAATTCGTGAAGAGATTATAAGAACTATAGGTCTTGCTGACAGCGACATAGCTGATCAACAGCGTGAAACCCACAAGATTTACGAAGGAGGTAGATATCCCGGCTCCGACCAACTCCAGCTTGGGGAAACCAAAATTGCCGAACATCAGCGCATAATTGCCCAAAGCATTTATGAATATGCCGGTGATAGTGATCCAGAGAATGATGGCTGCTTCGCTATGGGCGTTGACCATACCACGCAAAGCTACAATTCCCAGAGCGGGAAACAGGCTCCAGGACGCATAATAAAGATAGGACGAGGATTGGAGATAGATCTCTTTTTCCTGCCCCACTTGAGCAAAAATCCATTCACTTTGAAACAGCAAGAAAATGAGTAAAGCGCCGAGAATGATGGTGAGCCACAGCCCTTGACGGGCTGTTCTGCGCACCGAGGTATAGTCCTTGGCACCTATGGCCTGCGCCGCCATGGGCGCGACAGCTGTTAGCGCGCCAATCCCGAAAAGCTGGATCGGATGAAGCAGGGCCGTCGCAAGTGATCCGGCAGCCAGAGCATCTTTTCCGAGCCATCCCATCATGATCACATCAGTCGTAAAATAGGCCATTTGGGCTAACTGGGTCAGCACCAAAGGCAAGGCAAGCATGAAGGTTGCCTTGAATTCCTGTCCCCAGCTCAGGGTGTCTTGCGACCTTCCAATCGCAGCATCACCATTGGCAATATCCGTACCACCATCGACGCCATCAGGCCTCTGGTTTTCACTCTTATGCATAGTCTCACCAAGTCATGGAGATCCGACGCAACTTTTTGATCTGGGGGAATGCTCAGGAATAATCCTGGAAGAAGCAGACGCCATAATCGCATAGATGTGTCAGATTATTTGATAAGGCGACCCTATCCTGTCTTCACCAAATTGTATAGTGAAAAGACGCTCGCTATTTAGCTGTATCGTTGATCCGTTTGAGGTTGAATCATGAGATAAAGGCAGCAAATGCCAGATTGGCGGGGGATAGTTGTTCTGTATCAGAAAATATCTTGACCTTATCGTTGCTTTTGGGCAACGTCGCGCCACATATTTCCAACCCCTTATGTCTTTGCCTGGGAGCTCCGGCCAATGGCGTCTGCCCACACGTTTGTCGATTTGAAACAGCCTGTTTTCCCCTTACCTGACTCGGTCCGTGGTGGCGTGGTGGCTATCGGCAATTTTGATGGCATGCATAAAGGGCATCAGGCGGTTCTGGAAGATGCCCTGGTAGAAGCGCGCAAGTTGGGCGTCAAGGCAATCATGCTGACATTTGAACCCCATCCACGCAGTGTTTTTCGCCCCGACAATCCGGTTTTTCGACTGACACCTCATGATGAGAAAGCTTTGCTGGCCGAAGCTTTGGGTTTCGACGGCATGATTTCGCTTCATTTTACCAAAGATTTTGCCAGCCAATCAGCAGAGTCTTTTATTGAAGATATGTTGATCAAGGCGCTAGACGCCCGTGAAGTCATTTCCGGTTACGACTTTCACTTTGGCAAAGATCGTAAAGGAAGCCCGGATTTTCTGCGTGAGCAGGGACATAAGCACGGCTTTGGCGTCAAGATCGTTGATATGAAGGCTGACCGCACCGGCGATGCTGTTTCCTCCACACGCATTCGTCAAGCCCTGGAAGATGGAGCAACCCATCCGGCCAACCGATTGCTGGGTTATCGCTATTTCTTTACCTCCACCGTTGTTCATGGAGAAAAGAATGGCCGCAAACTGGGGTATCCGACTGCCAATCTGAAACTGGCGGACAATAGTCGTCTTAAAGAAGGTGTCTATGCGGTACGTTTGATGCGATCCAATGGCCAAGTTCACGACGGAGTTGCCAGTTATGGTCGACGTCCGACCTTTGACAATGGCGCTCCAATCTTCGAAGTTCATGTCTTTGATTTTGAAGATGATCTTTATGATGAAAGCGTTCGTGTTGCACTGTATCACTATCTGCGTGGGGAAGAAAAATTCGACAGTCTGGATACGCTGATCCTGCAGATGGATGAAGATAGTGCGCAAGCTAGAGCCATTCTGTCTGATGCGGCAGCTCTTAGTCCTTTGGAAACGACCTTATGGGGTGGGATCTCAAACGATTGAAAATCCATCAAGCCAAATTGTTCAATGGCGTTTTCTCTCATCTGCTCACTTTTTTGTTTTCGAAGGTGATTTCCTTTTTTGTCACGGTTTGACTATCCGTTGAACAACTATTGCTGTTGCTTTCAAGGACTAAACCCATGACTATCGCCAATTCGCCAAAACCCTCCGGCCCTCCCTCTCGTTCTGTGCCTTATCGCTTGCGGAAAAGCTGGCTTTTGGCATTGGCTGGCCTTTTTGTGGCGGGCGGTGGTTTCTTCGTTGCTGGCGGTTTCTCACTCTTCGGACAAAAACTGGAAAGCCGAAATACCGAATTTTACAAAAGCTATGATGGTGCCTGGGATCTGGCCTGTGACAAAGCTTCAGGCGAGGCGCAAGCGCGTTGTTATGGCCAGTTGGTCGATGTTTACAGCCCAGACCCGAATTTTCGTGCTGCCATCTTGCATCTGACCTATGAAAAAGAAAGCACGGGATCAAGAATTCCGCAATTGCTGTTCAATCTTGAAGCAGACCTGGATTTTTCCGACGTCAAAGCAACCATTCGCGGTAAGAATGGTGAAGCGAAGATCATGTCTTTGGGGGATTGCAGCGGCAACAGCTGCAAGATCAAAGGACAAGCTGCCGAAATCATTCTAGCCGATTGGCGTGAAGGCGATGCATTGGAGCTGGATTTACCCGAAGCAAGTGGTCGTAGAGTTATCACCTGGCCACTTGATAGCTTCTCTCTGTTGCTGGATGAGCTGACCAAGCAACGAAAAGAACGCAATATATTATAAGAGAGGGTAATTTCTCTCTCCCCCTCTCCTTGTTCATCAATCAGGCATTATTTCAAGATCGGGCGCTCTGACTTCGCCCTGATGAGCAATATAACCACCTTCAACAGCAGTTCCCACCTTCATCCCTACTATTGCCAACACCTAATGGTGCCTTGCAGACAGCTTTTGGGACATCACCTGTCTCTTCACTCAACTGATAGCAGGTAATTTTTATCTATTTCCCTTTCTCCAGCTTTTGCCCGCCCATTATCCTTGATACTGGGGTTGCCCTTGGGTTTTTGTTGAATTAATGTCCGCGCAGATATGGCAAGGCCATCCGAAGAGGATGACTGCAAACATGCACACCAAGGCTTATAGGCAAATGACGGGCATCTATCTTCTTGCGCCCCTTCCCGGTTCACAAATTTTACGTCCCGGCGGGTTGATAGGTCGAATTACTGGCCCGGCCTTCGCGTGATCGGCGTCTTTAACGGACGCCCGCGAGGGACCGGGATATAAGGAATTTGATCTGGTGTCTTCAGATCTTTCTTTTCCTAATTCCAATAGATCGCGCTAGAAGTGATCAAGTCTTATAGGTGCCACCAATGTTTCTCCCGATGACACTTGAACGGGATTGAGACAGTCAAGGCGCAAAACTGAACGAAAGATATATCCATGACGGAAAGCCGCGATTATTCCCAAACGCTGTTTTTGCCAAAAACCGATTTCCCCATGCGTGCAGGACTGCCAAAGAATGAGCCCAAAATTCTGGCTCGTTGGGAAGAGCAGGATCTTTATCAATCCTTGCGTGAACGCTCCAAGGGTCGCGAAAAGTATGTGCTGCATGATGGCCCTCCCTACGCCAATGGCCATCTGCATATCGGTCATGCCCTGAACAAGGTTTTGAAAGACATCATTACCCGCTCTTTTCAGATGCGGGGCTACGATTCCAACTATGTCCCTGGCTGGGACTGTCATGGCTTGCCAATCGAATGGAAAATCGAAGAAAAGTACCGTAAGAAGGGCAAGAATAAAGACACCGTTCCAGTCAATGAATTCCGTCAGGAATGTCGTGACTTTGCCTCCGAATGGATCGGCATTCAAGCCGGTGAGTTCAAGCGTCTTGGTGTGGTTGGCGATTTCGTCAATCCCTATAAGACCATGACCTTTGATGCAGAAGCACGCATTGCTGGCGAGTTGATGAAATTTGCCATGTCCGGCCAACTCTTCCAGGGCTCCAAGCCGGTCATGTGGTCAATTGTCGAAAAGACCGCTCTGGCTGAAGCCGAAGTGGAATATCAGGATCATACCTCTCACACCATCTGGGTGAAGTTTCCCATCTCTGCCCTTCATGGCACTGTTGCTGAAGATCAGACAGATATGTTGCTTGATGCAGATGTTGTGATCTGGACCACCACCCCTTGGACCATTCCCGGCAACCGTGCAGTTTGTTTCTCCAATGCCATCTCTTATGGCCTGTATGAGATCACGGCCGCTGCTGATGACAATTGGGGCAAAGTTGGTGACAAGCTGGTGCTAGCTGACGCCTTGGCTGAAAGCGTCTTTGCTGCGGCCCGCGTAGAGGGTTATGAGCGCAAGTTCGATATTGATCCGTCAGTCATCTCGGAATGCGAACACCCGTTCCGCGGTATCGACGGCACCGATGGTTACTTCGACTTTGACGTGCCATTGATTGATGGCGACCATGTGACCGATGATGCCGGTACCGGTTTCGTTCATACCGCTCCGGGCCATGGTGCCGATGACTATGAAGTTTTCGTTGCCAATCGCGAGCGATTTGCAGACTGTGGCACGCCGGAAGTTCCTCATACTGTGGCGGAGGATGGCTCCTATTATCCGCATGTGCCTTTGTTTCAGGGGCAATATATTCTCAATCGCAAAGGCGGCGAAGGCACCACCAATCCTGCTGTTATCGATAAGCTGGTCGAAGTTGGTGCCCTGCTTGCACGAGGCAAGATCAAACACAGCTATCCCCATAGCTGGCGTTCCAAGGCACCACTGATCTTCCGTAATACGCCACAATGGTTCATCGCCATGGATCGCGATATAGATGGCCAGGGTGATACCTTGCGTTGTCGCGCCCTAAAAGCAATTGACGAGACCCGATTTGTTCCTGACAGCGGCCAAACCCGCCTGCGCTCCATGATCGAAACCCGACCGGACTGGGTGATTTCTCGTCAACGCGCCTGGGGTGTGCCTATCACCATTTTCATCAAGAAAGATGATCCGGCGGTTGTTCTTCAGGATAGCTCGGTCAATGACCGTATTTTTGACGCTTTCCGTGCTGAAGGCGCTGATGCTTGGTTTGCAGACGGTGCGAAAGAGCGCTTCCTCTCACCTGATTATGACCCGTCTGAATGGGAAAAAATCGACGATATTCTTGATGTCTGGTTTGATTCCGGATCCACCCATGCTTTTTGTCTGGAACAACGCGATGACCTGAAATGGCCAGCCGATCTTTATCTGGAAGGTTCTGACCAGCATCGCGGCTGGTTCCATTCCTCTTTGCTCGAGAGCTGCGGCACTCGTGGCCGTGCACCATATGATGCCGTCTTGACCCATGGTTTCACCATGGCTGAAGATGGCCGCAAGATGTCGAAGTCTCTTGGCAACACGATCGCACCGCAAGATGTGATCAAGCAATATGGTGCGGATATCTTACGTCTGTGGGTGGCCTCTTCCGATTATAGCGACGACCAGCGCATTGGGCCGGAAATTTTGAAAACCAATGCTGATGCCTATCGCAAGCTTCGCAACACCATCCGTTGGATGTTGGGCTCTTTGGCTCATTATGATGGAACAGAAGTAGCTGTCTCTGAAATGCCGGAGCTGGAACGCTTGATGCTGCACCGTCTTTATGAGCTGGATGCGATGGTTCGCTCCGCTTATGATACCTTTGATTTCAAGAAAATCACGTCTGAGCTGAACTATTTCATGGGCATTGAGCTATCGGCCTTCTATTTCGATATTCGTAAGGATGCTCTTTATTGCGATGGTCCAAGCTCCGCACGTCGTAAAGCAGCGCTTTATGTCATCCATGAATTATTCATGCACCTCACTGCCTGGCTTGCTCCTGTCATGCCGTTCACTATGGAAGAGACATGGTTGTCCCGCTTCCCGTCTGACGGAGATTCGGTCCATTTCCGGCAATTCCCTCAAGTTTCATCTGACTGGAAAGATCAGGAACTGGCTGACAAGTGGGCCAAGGTACGTGAACTTCGTCGGGTCGTAACCGGAGCTCTGGAAATCGAACGTCGCGAGAAACGTATTGGTTCCTCTCTTGAGGCCGCGCCGAAGGTTTATGTCACCAATGATGAATTGCTGGGTGCCATGGACGGGATTGATCTTGCTGATCTATCCATCACATCACAGGCGGAGTTGATCAATGCCCCTGCTCCGGAAGGAGCATTCACCTTGGATGATGTTGACGGGGTCGGTGTGATTCCTGCTCTTGCAGAAGGCCAGAAATGCCAACGTTCCTGGAAAATTTTGCCAGAGGTCGGACAGGATAGCGATTATCCTGATCTTTCCTTGCGCGATGCTGCCGCCATGCGTGAGCTGGACACACAATAATAATGCCGCAATTCAAGGTCAGGATTGTGCAATCCTGACCTTGTCCATTTGTCAGCCTTCCGATCCTTGAGGCTCTTTATCATATCTGGAGTTTGATGTGTCTGTGCGATTGACCGGCTTTATCATTGCAATGGTTGCCTTTGTCAGTGATCAGGCCTTTAAATTCTGGATGCTTTTCGGCTTTGACATTCAATCGCATATGCAGACATTCGGCCCAGTGCGTATCGCTCCTTTTTTCGATCTTGTTCTGGTTTGGAATCGCGGCATTTCCTATGGACTTTTTCAGCAAAACAGTGATTTGGGCCGTTATATTCTTGTCGCCATCGCCATCCTTGCCTCACTTTTCATCAGTGTTTGGATCTGGCGCAATCATGACCGTCTGATTTCAATCGGATTGGGATTGATTCTCGGTGGCGCCCTCGCAAACGGTCTTGACCGTCTTTACTACGGAGCCGTAGTGGATCTGTTTCACTTCTACTGGGGAGAATTTTCCTGGTATGTGTTCAATCTTGCAGATGTATGGATCGTTGCAGGGGCGGCCATACTGATATATGACTCTTTTTTGGGATCTGGTCGCAATGGTGCCGCAAAGCTGTGATCTGTCACCGCAAAGGCTTCGACCATAGTTTGTATTTGCGTATCCGGTGATACTGCCAATCACCATTCAAAGTAAGGCAACATGTCATGAAATCTTCTGTCCGAATTGATTATAAAACCGCATCTCGGTTTGGTCTTGGTGTTGGATTGGCTTTTGGTCTGTCAGCTTGTGCAAATGGTATTGGCGGCACGACCTATGGCACCGGGGTTTCTCAGGAAGAAGCACTGCTTAATGACATTCAAGGCATTGCGGCTGTTTCGTCTGGAGACAAAAATCAGGCGCAAATTGACTATTCATCGCGCCCGGGTCTGGTTGTGCCACCGCAAAGTTCCCAACTTCCCAATCCTCTGAACGCATCGAACACCGGTCGCTTGGTTAATGCGGCAGACTGGCCAAAAGACCCCGACTTGCTTCGCAAGGCTTATCATCAGCGGTTGGAAACGATGAATGATCAGGAGCGGAAAGCTCTGCTTGAGGCAATCCGTCGTATGCCTCCCGAACAACGTGCTTACATCATCAAGAATGATCCGCGCGTGACTTCCTTCACCCAGATTGAGGAGCCAGACTATAGAGAACCTGGCAAACTTAAAGAATATAATCAAAAAGTTCGCGAGAGGTTGGCAGCAATTAATGCAGCCAATGGCAAGTCAGGTGGCAAATATAAACGCAAATATCTAACTCAACCTCCTGAAAAGTATCGTCAACATTCTCCTGAGGTGCAAAGAGAACTCGACAAGGTAGCTGTCGAAGGACCTGAAGAGAAAGAGTCCAAAGGACTATTTTCCAAATTGTGGCCATTCTGATTGTCAGCACGTCACTTTATCGAACCGTTTAAAGCTCGTCCTCTGGCGAGCTTTTTTTCAAATCATACCAGACTTATTCAACCGTGCTTCTTCTTGCCAGAGGGAATCATGTCAAAGTGTTTCTTTCCCTTGGTGAATAAACCAACATTGTCCGCCCTGATCCGACTCGATTTGTTGGCGCAATAATTGTCCAGCTCACAGAGGACTACGGGAATCCACGATGACAGATCAATCATTTCAGGTGTTTCCCTCCCCTTTCTCCGTTAACCAATCAGTAACAAAGTGGCAGATTTCCGGGGTTCTTTGCTGTTTTTGTGTTTTTTGTGCAACAGTTAGGTCAAATGGATCTGGGGGAAACCAGCTAGCAATTGATCCCGCTCCAAAAAGGAGTATTGTCACCCTTGTCGCAAGCAGATGACCCCATCGGACTGACTGGAACGGTCTCTGCGAAAAAGTTCTTTATGACAAGAAGGTCAGAAACAATGAACATCAAGAGCCTTATCCTTGGTTCCGCAGCTGCTCTGGTTGCCGGTGGTGCTGCTCAGGCAGCTGATCTGCCAGTAGCTGAGCCAGTAGATTACGTTAAAGTATGTAACGCTTATGGCGCTGGTTATCATTTCATCCCAGGTACCGATACCTGCCTGAAAGTTTCCGGTTACGTACGTGCTGAATTCCGCTTCAACGAGCGTAAAGGTGGTCATACCAACAATCTTCCAGATAACGATGACCGTGCTGACAACAAAACCAACATCTATGCAAAAGCTTCTTTGGAATTCACTGCTAAAGAAGAGACAGAGTTGGGCACTTTGGTTGGCTACATGCGCCTTGAAGGTGGTACCGACAGCACTTCTGCTGGCGTTAGCAACCTGACTTCAAATGACGGCTTCAACAAATACTATCTGTCTATCGGCGGTCTGTATGCTGGTCTGACTGATTCTGCTGCTAACATCACTTCAACCGACGTTGGCATGTATGGTTCCACCATTGGTGATCATGACACCGGCGCTATCGGCTACAACATGGATCTTGGCAATGGCGTAACTGCTACCCTTGCTCTGGAAAACAGCCGTCGCGCTGCTATTGCTGGTCTTGCTGGTGCAGCATATGCAGGTCAAACTCTTCCTGACGTAGTAGCTGCTCTGTCTGTTGCTCAGGGTTGGGGTTCTGCTAAAATTGGTGGTGCCATCCACACCATCAACTATGACGGCGTAGCTGTCTCTCAGGACAATGACATCGGCTACTATGTAGGCGCTGGCGTTAGCTTCAACCTGGACATGCTGTCTGCTGGTTCTTCCATCGGCTTCTCTGCTGGTTACGGCAAAGGCGCAATGGGTTTCGTTGGTGGCACCAATGACGCTACCTGGAACGGTACTGACTTCAAGCTGAACTCTGCTTACAAGCTTGGCGTTGCTCTGAAGTATGCTTGGGCATCTAACTTCAACACCGTTCTGACTGGTTCTTACCTCAGCTACAATGACAATGCTAGCACCGCTGATTACAAGTCTTGGGATGCTGGTTTCATGGCTGAATATCTGCCAGTGAACAACCTGATCGTTCGTGCTGGTGTTAAATACAGCAAAACCAACTGGTCTTCCGCAGCAAATGCTGCTGGTCGTGAAGACGTTGGCACTTGGGAAGGCAAACTGCGTCTGCAGCGTAACTTCTAATCTGAGTTAATCTTAGATTGTCAAGAACCCCGGAGGAGCAATCTTCCGGGGTTTCTTTTTGCCTGAACGAAACTTATTCAAATATAATATCGAAGTGAAACTATCCGGCTAATCCAACCTGTATTTCTGGATTATGATGGTGCGAATAGGTGAGAATCTTCGCCAAATACGCTGAACGACTTCCCTATATATCCCACATACACTTTTCTCCAAAGCATCATATGCGGCCGTGTTTCAAAACAGCTTCAATTGCTTTAATGCTGTTTCTTGCTGACGATCATTGGTATCGGCATCCTTGTCAATCTCCACTCTATCAAGCAACTTTGAATGGTCATTGGTCACTTTGTTCACATCCTTGGCAACTGGAGTGATCGAGAGATAATCTTCCCTTTGTGCTTTTAGCAAAGGCGTGATCTCATCGGCTCGGCCAGAACTCGTGTCCAACCAACGAGAAAAATCAACCTGCTCGAGCATGACTGGCATCCGATGATGCACCTGGCTCATTGTTTGATTGGAAGCGATCGTGAGAACAGCAACACCGTCTTGCTCCTCCCCATTTGGCCCCATCCAGGTTTCCCAGATTCCTGCTATTGCTATGGGTTCACCAGTGGTGGTGGTCATATAATAAGGCTGCTTGGCCTCTGCCTTTCTATTCCACTCATAGAAACCACTGGCCGGTATAAGACAGCGGCGGTAACGCAAAGCATTCCGGAAGGAGGGTTTCGTGGCAGCGGTTTCCGCTCTGGCATTATTAATCAGAGAAAAACTGGATGGATCTTTTACCCAATCGGGCATGAAAGACCAACGCATCAGAGCAGCCTGTCGCTGTGTATCGTTTCCCAGAATTGTCAGAATCGGTTGAGTGGGGGCAATATTATACCGAGGGGGCATATCATGCAGGCCAGGAAGCTCTCCATTCACACCGAAAAAGGCGAGCAGATCTTCCCGATCAAGTGCCACGACAAAACGACCACACATGCTGCCTCCTATTTTTGCAACTTCGATTAATAACAATGGCTGTTTTTTTCATTTGGCGCACTTCTTGTCAAACATTTGGAAACCATGTTCTGCTTGAATCGAGTGGATGGGATAGTTTCAGCGGTAGGCAGGCTTATGCAAAAGGCACACTCGGTTCCAGAGGATGCTGTTCTAGAGGCATCAAATATCAATTCCGCCACTTTGTTGGCGACGGATTACCTCAACCATTTCAATGAGGTATTGATGCTGATCGAAATGCTGCCCAGCATGCCGGACTGCGCTGAGGATGTTTTTTCCTGGCAACAGATGAGCTATTGCGATTATTTTCTGCAATCAACATTCAAGGGTAAGGATCTCGCCATCTCGATCTATGAGCATGTTGATACTGACCTGAAAAGCCAGTTTGAACTTCTCATAGGCAAGATCAATGAAAAGGTTTTTGGTCTTATTGAAGCCATTGCCGCCTTGAATGGTGATATGAGCCAAAGCAATTTCGAGCCTATTGCCTTCATGGCAACAACAGAAATTCGACCATTGATCGATCAGGCAAGCGCCTTGATCAATGGAAGCCATAGCGAGACCGACTGGATGCTAGCTGTCGATCATCCAACAGCGCAGGATGAAATTGACCGTCTGTTCGATTAGAATTACTCTCAGCTTCCATTTAATGCACTTCTCACAATCGTTGAATCGTGAGTAGTGCTTTAACCCTTTGATCCAAAGCGAGTTCTTATCCGAAAAGTGCTTCAACTTTTCGGGAACACGCTCTAAGCAATCCCAAACCGTGACTATGCCCAGATCCCGAGATTATCCCACTCGCCCATTTTTAGGGGTAAGCGCTGTTGTTCAATCCGATGCAGGTATCTTGTTGATTGAACGGGGCAAACCACCTTTGATGGGAAGTTGGAGTCTTCCGGGCGGTTTGGTCGAAACCGGTGAACAACTGGAACAAGCGATCATACGCGAAATGCGGGAAGAAACCGGGATACAATTCACTCCGCATCACATAGCCGATCTCGTCGAAATTATTCGTACTGATAAAGATGGCAAAACCGAACGTCACTATGTCATTGCTGTCTTTTATGGAACCAGCGATGTGGTAGATCTGATTGCTGGTGATGATGCTTCGACAGCTGAATGGGTGCCCATCGAAAATCTTGCAGACCATCCGCTGACCGAAGGCACGTTGGATGTGGTCAAGAAGATATTGAACACAGTTGAACGATCTTTTCCCTGAATTTCTGCCGATCATCCTTCCTTGCAATCCATACCTCACGCTGCTTTGAGCAGGTGTGATTTGCTATTTTCTGCTCTTTTGTCATGCTGGCTCACACATGTCATCGATGAAGGGCCGGATTATGAAAGTGCTATCCTCAACACTCTTTGCTCTCCTGTTTTCCCTTGTCAGCATTTCAGTGGTCACGGCCAATCCAGCTCGCTGGACACTTGAAGGCTGGAAAACCGACTTTGAAAAAAGCAGCATCTCCTTTTCAGAAATCCTTTCTGGCGGCCCTCCAAAAGACGGCATCCCATCCATCGACTCCCCGAAATTCCAGCCCGCTTCATCCATCAAGACACTTGGCGATCGCGACCCTGTGATCAGACTGGACATCAAGGGTGATATCCGAGCCTATCCGTTGCAGGTGCTAACATGGCATGAGATCGTCAATGATGTGGTGGGTGGCGTTCCTGTTGCCGTGACCTACTGCCCGCTTTGCAACGCTTCCATCGCCTTTGAACGCAAAGTTGACGACCAAATTCTGGAATTTGGCACCACAGGCAAGTTACGCAACTCAGATCTCGTTATGTATGACCGCCAGACAGAGAGCTGGTGGCAGCAATTCACGGGAGAAGCAATCGTTGGGAGCTTGCAAGGCACAGAATTGACCATGATACCGGTTCGTGTCACCAGCTTCTCCGATTTCAAGACGGAGCTACCAAACGGCAAAGTTCTGGTTCCTAATCAACCATCAGCTCGACCCTATGGTAGAAATCCATACGTCAAATACGATAGTCGTAACACCCCATATCCCCTGTTTACCGGAGACTTGCCAGAAAATATCAATCCCATGGCACGGGTGGTTGTATTTGCAAGTGGGGGCAAGCGCCAAGCCGTCACGTTGGCCAAAATTCGTCAAACAGGAAGCCTGAAAATCGGAGATATTTCCCTGAATTGGGAAAAAGGTGTGGCCTCAGCTCTGGATAGTGCTGATATCTCCAACTCTCGCGATATTGGTGGTGTTCGAGTAACTCGTGAGAAAGGCGGCAAAGCTGAAGATCTTGTCCATGATGTCACCTTTGCCTTTGTTTTCTATGCTTTCCACCCAGACGGAAAGCTTCTGCAATAGAGATTATGAGAGCGTATCTCCCGCCCTCAACAAGGCTCTATGCTTCATCTTCTTCGACTATCCAAGGCTCTTTTAACGCCTCAGTCACCCATTCCTGCCAAGCGGGCAAGCCTTTCATGGCTTTGCTATAGGCCGATATGGCGGGATGATTGCTGAGTTCATAGATTTCCAGACGATTGACAACAGGCGCAAACATCGCATCGGCAATGGTGAAATGTCCAAACAGGAATGGGCCACCTGACTGCTCCAGGCATGTTGACCAGATCTGCTCAATACGCTTCACATCCTTGCGCACTGCATCTGAGACTTCAATTGCCTTGACTTCCCGACGAATATTCATTGGACATTCCGAGCGGATCCCCATGAAACCTGCATGCATCTCAGACGCTAGTGCGCGGGCTTGGGCCCGAAGAAGCTGATCCTTTGGCCATAGATTTTTCTCGGGATATAGATCTGCAGCGGTTTCCAGAATTGCCAGGCTTTCGGGAATAGTCACCGGCTCCTTGCCATCTTGTTTGATAACGAGAGTTGGGACTTTCTTGGTTGGAGAGAACTCGATGAAATGTGCATGCCCAGTGCTTTCATCAAATCGGGACAATCGTTCTGCAAACGAAATGCCCGCCACCTTTAGAGCCAGCCACGGTCGCAAGGACCATGAGGAATAATTCTTGTTGCCAATATAGAGGGTGAGGTCCGTCATCATTTTCTCAGTCATTTTGGAAATTATGCATGCGAGCGCATGTCAGGTAGGGAACATGTAATCTCGCAGAGATTTTGCGCAGAACCAATAGACAAAAAAGCGAAGGGCCAAAAGCTATTGCTTTAACCGTTCGAGATTACGGCCCCTTTGTGTGTTATCCAGAACGTATAATTGAAAAGTATCAGTGATCTGCAAGTGCGTTTGCCTGTTGCAATTCCTCAGACCACACTGGAAATACATATAAAGAGGTGAGGAAGGAAGAATACCCGACCCCAAGAGCCCTATCCGATGGGTGCGCGTCGGTGGATAGGCCTCTTCCTGTTGGCTTTTCTTCCTTCCTCCTGCCCTTCCAGCTGATAAGCCAAGGGCAATTCCAAATCATTCCTCAATAGCGCCGCAGATAACGTATATTGACCCAACCAATTGATTTATTTGACCAATGGCTAGTGGTAATCTTACACCAGTTCTTTCTGCACCTTCCTTTTCCGAACACTCCGCAATAATTGGAGGCCAGCCGATAGGTGATAGAATATTTATGAGAAGGTCCGGACCTTACATTGAGATGATCCCATTCAGGAACAGACACACAATGACGTCGATTACCCAATTTATCGCCCCAACGATAATAGCGTTGCTGCGTACCCGGTGGTGCATAACGCAAACTCCCACGCACCGATGGTTCCCCATATTCCGGACTTGCATGCGCGGATCTCCCCAAAATACTGATCAGCAAACACAGCATTGTCATTGGTAGATTTCGCACTATTTTGAACTCCTGATACCTGACATGTAATTTTCAATGCTCATATTTATGAGATGCGATGGGAGGCAAAATGGTTCAAAATTATTTCATTTTTCACGGGATCAGCTTCATCATGACAACAAAAACCTCATGATACTGCCTCTCATATTTGCAAAGCCGGCATTTTGTAACTACCGAACAGAACCCGGTTTTGCAGTCAGAGTGAATGGTTCTAAGCCGCATTCCGATCCGCTCATATCTGATACCATCGTTCTCTAAATCGATATGGCGAACAGCCAGGACCGGTGAGCATATATGGAAGAGCAACGGCCTATGCTGTGAACAGGAAAGCTGCAAGGATTTTACTGGAGACACTGATGGTCATTGAGACCTCTTAAAGCATTTCTCATAATTGTTGAATCGCGAGCAGTATTTTAACTCTTTGATATAAAAGAGTTCTCATCCGAAAAATGCTCCAATTTTCCGGGAACACGCTATAGCCGTTCAAATTCCAAGCTTTCGCCAAAATCCAAGCCTTTGGTAGTGTACAAAGTTGGAAATTCTTCGCCTTTTATGGCTATTGAAACTCTATCTGGTCTGGAAAAGTCGTCAAATTGGAACGCTTCAGCTCAATCAGACATGGGGATGCCCGGGGGGAATGGATGAAACGGCCTTGGCATCATCTTCCTGTATCATCTCTTCTGCGATTTCAAGATTGACCGATACAAGCTGTGAGATACCGCGTTCTGCCATTGTCACACCAAACAGGCGATCCATACGCGCCATGGTGATCGGATTGTGGGTGATGGTCACAAAACGGGTGTCCGTCAATTTGCGCATTTCTTCCAGCAAATGTGTGAAGCGCTCCACATTGGCATCATCCAATGGCGCATCGACCTCATCCAATACACAGATTGGTGCCGGGTTGGTCAGGAAGACAGCAAAGATCAGAGCCATTGCGGTCAGAGCTTGCTCGCCACCTGAAAGCAGTGTCATTGTCTGCGGTTTTTTACCAGGAGGGCGGGCAATGATATCAAGACCTGCTTGCAATGGATCTTCGGCTTCGGTCAATTGAAGCTCCGCTTGACCGCCACCAAAGAGCTTGGAAAAGAGCGATTTGAAATGTTCATTGACAATATCAAAGGATGCCAACAAGCGTGCGCGCGCTTCCTTATTGATATTGAAAATGCCAGTGCGCAATTTCTTGACGGCTTCCAGAAGATCGTCGCGCTCGGTTTCCATTTCGGTCAATCGATCTGAAATCTCAGTCGCTTCTTCATCTGCACGCAGGTTCACACCACCCAAACGCTCTCGCTCATTCTTCAGACGGTCCAGCTTCCCTTCCACGCTTGGCATGGCTGGCAGCGGTGCTCCAGATTTAAGCTGAGCAAGTTCAAAGGTCGCTGCTGGTGAGCATTCCAATGTTTCAACAATAAGTCGCTCGACATCCAAACGGCGATTGATCATGCCGTTCAAGCGTTCTTCTGTCCGACCTTTGATTTCACGCGCTTGAGCCAAAGCTTCCAAAGCCTTCTTGGCTGCGTGGTCTGCTTCCATAGCGGCTCGCTCTGCCTCCACCAACTTATCGCTGGCCTGCTTCTGTGCTTCTTCAGCTTTGCCGATTTCGCTCAGCAGGCTGCGGCGCTGCTGTTCAATTTCATCAGGCGCTTCCTGCAGGGAACGGCGCTCTTCCTCATTCTGTGTCAGTCGACCTTGAAGAATAGAAATCTGATCATCAGCGTTGGAGGCACGGGTTACCCAACTTTCGCGCTCCCGCTCAATTGCAGCCAAACGACGCTGACGCAGCTCGCCTTCACGTGTCAGACCCTGCACATAGGCACGGGCTTCTGCCACCTCTGCCCGTTTTGCGCTTTGTGACAGTCGCGCTTCATCACGTTCGATCTGAAGCTCGGATAGATCGGGCAAGTCAGTCAATTGTTTTTGTGCTTCGATCAGAGCTTCATCGGCTTCCTGACCATCTTCCTTCAAACGTTTGCCCGTTTCCTCCAAAGACGCTTTTCGAGCCAGCAACTGATTGGCTGCCTGCTCGGCTCTTGCCAGTTCATCCCGCAATTGCGACAGCTTTTTCTGACTATCTCGCCATTGACCACGGGCACGCTGCTCTGTCGTGGCAAGATGGCCCACCTCTTCGCGCTTTTCATTAAAGACAGCGCGAGCGTGGTTGAGATCATCACGTGCCGCATCAACCTTGGCTTCCAGCTCTTCCAAACGATTACGCTGTTCCAATCGTTGAGCTGCCGCAGTTGGAGCTCCCGCTTGAATGACGAGACCGTCCCAGCGCCAGAGATCACCTTTACGGCTTACCAGTCTTTGCCCCTGCGCCAACTGCTTTTGCAGCCCTGCGCCATGGCCTTCGCTTACCAAACCAATCTGTTTCAAACGTCGCGTCAGTCGGTTCGGGCCTGAGACATGATCTGCGAGACTTGGTAGATCATGAGGCAACCCCTGATCACTCTCAGGTATGATCATGTCTGCCCAGTGGATACCAGCTTCTGAGCTCAAGGGCGCATCAAGATCATCACCTAAAGCAACGCCGAGGGCTGTCTCGAAGCCAGCATCGACTTTCAAACTATCAAGGATTGGTGGAAAGCGAGCATCTCGACCTGCATTGACGACTTTGGACAGAGTTTTGGCTTCGGTATCCAGCCGATTGAAAATGCTTTCGGCTTCAGCGCGGGCACGGCGAGCTTTCGTCTCGGCGTCGCGTCCCGCCCCCACCTTTGCAGTTGCCTGCTCGGCTATCTGTTCGGCTTGCTCCAAGTTTGTCTTGGCCAGTTCGATTGCTGCGCGTTTCTCATTCAGTCCAGCGTCACGTTCCAGCTTTTCAATTACTTGAGCCAAATCCCGTTCGCAAGATTGCATTTGCTGATTCAACTTGTCCTTGCGGCTTTGAGCTGATTGTACTGCTTGCTGAAGCTGGCGTTCGGTGCCCTGTGCTTCCGCCAATTTCGCAACGAGGCCAGAGGCTTCGCTCTCAGCCTTGCTGAGCAACTTCTCAAGATCTGAGAGATCACTTGCTGCCTTTTGCGCTGTTTCTTCGGACGCAGCTTCTTCGGTTTTCAAAGCAGCTTCTTCATCATTCAGAGTTTTGAGGATGGTGGTATTTTCATCAATCAATTTCTGCTCACGAGCAGTATCGGCTTTGATTTGTTCAATTCGTCTGTCCAGATCAGCAAGCTTTTCACGGACGCGTTGTTCTGATTGGTCCAGCTCATTCTTTGCCAGCGTCAACCGCTGCATACTGGCTGCTTTTGCAGCTTGTTCGTCTCGCAACTCAGGTAAGACATGCGCGGCCAATGCCTCATCTTTTGCTGTTTGAGCCTGGATGGACGTCGCCTCGGCTACTGCAAGATCAGCCTTGCGCAGCTCTCCTCTTGCCTCTTCTTCCTTGTCCTTGGTCTCTTGCCAACGCAAGTGATAGAGGGTGGCTTCCAGCTTTCTGATTTCCGAGGACAGATTACGATAACGGCTAGCTTGCCGGGCCTGACGTTTCAAACCATCGAGCTGACTGGCAATCTGTGCCATGACATCTTCTAGGCGCTCGAGATTGGTCTCGGTTGCTCTCAGACGCAGTTCAGCTTCATGACGACGCGAATGCAAACCGGAAATACCGGCAGCTTCTTCCAATAGTCCACGACGTTGCGTTGGCTTCTGACTGATGATTTCACCGATTCGGCCCTGACCAACCAGAGAAGGAGAACGGGCGCCGGTCGAAGCATCGGCAAAGAGCAATTGTACGTCTCTTGCTCGTACATCCTTGCCATTGATCTTGTAATTGGAGCCGCTTTCACGCTCAATACGGCGCGAGACTTCCAGATCGTCCGTGTCATTGAAACCAGCGGGTGCCGTGCGATCAGCATTGTCCAGATAAACGGTCACTTCCGCGGTATTGCGCGCGGGTCGATGGGTAGAGCCAGCAAAGATCACATCATCCATACCGGACGCACGCATATTCTTGTAACTGTTTTCCCCCATCACCCAGCGAAGAGCTTCCACCAGATTGGATTTGCCGCAGCCATTGGGTCCGACCACACCAGTAAGACCCGGTTCAATCAGGAAATCCATGGGTTCAACAAAGCTCTTGAACCCCAAAAGGCGCAATTTGACGAACTTCATTGGCAGGTACTCCTGCCATTTTTATCGCTCACGGCTATTTGTCGCTGTGCGACAGCCTGCG